>Ga0123357_10001224_pt1 | contig 26904 bp, 17 predicted proteins | sample TergutEmb28metaG_FD_89873 | JGI IMG/M metagenome (GOLD analysis project Ga0123357, IMG submission 89873) | Embiratermes neotenicus P4 segment gut microbial communities from Petit-Saut dam, French Guiana - Emb289 P4 | ecosystem: Host-associated > Arthropoda: Insects > Digestive system > Gut ...
CCGCTCCGCCGCGCACCGTGGGAGGAGGGGGGGGGGGGGGGGGGGGGGGGGGGGGGGGGGGGGGGGAGAGAGAGAGTGTGTGTGTGTGTGTGTGTGTAGAGTGAGACACGTGGGTCTATGTTAAGTGAAGTGAATGCCATATATCCTTCCAGAATATTGCACCCTTCTTTGTTTCATCTCAGAAGACCACCATTTTAATGTGCTTCTGTTGTCTACATGTACATGCATTTCTTAGGCAGGCTTTGTTATACACGTCTTCATTATTACAGAAACCGTTTTCCCATCCACTTTTCTGTCACTTGTTACTTCATAGCTGGAAAATCTGCTCTGTAAAATATGCCTGCGTATATTTCCTACTATCTCTCTTGCAGTCTGGTAACGATTATTCAAAACAGCCCTCCTGTATTTATGTTTATGAAACAGTATCAAACACGAGCTGTTAGGAAATCCAAGACCTTTTACCTTTTCACTCAGCTGTCTGTCGTTAGTGCAGGCTAATTTATGTGAAGACGAAGATTTGAAATTCAGTTGATCCTGTGCCTAATTTACATAATAGGATTGTTGAATAATAATAATAATAATTTTGTTTGTTGTCAAATAGGTTTTCCATTTGCTATTACACGATAAATGTTAGGTAAAAGGTTTCACCCTGGCTCATGCACAGAATGCTCTGTAGTGTGGTGAGAAAATAAACAAATAATAACGCATTCCAGAGGGCAAAGTCCTTCCTTAGGAGATAACAGTTCGTTAGCTAATCAAGAAATTCCTTGCATTTCATAAACCCTATGGTTCATTACCGCATTTACAACAGCCCGCCTTCTGTCCTTATCATGACCCAGCTCAATCCAGTCCGTGCCTCTCCATCCAACTTATTCAAGACCCATTTTAATATTATCCTCCCATCTACGCTTAGGTCTTACAAGTGTTTTATTCCTTCAGGTCTCCTCATCAAAACCCTGTACGCACCTCTCCTGTCCCCAATACGTGCCGCGAACTCCACCCATCTCATTCTACTTGATTTGATCACCCGAGTAATATTTGGTGATGAGTAGAGCACATGACGTTCCTCGTTATGTAGTTTTCTCCATTCCCCTGTTAAATCTTCCTCTTGGGCTTAAATGTTATCCTCAGCACCCTACATATCCTCGAACTTCTTAGCCTACGTTCCTCCCGAAGTGAGAGACCTAGTTTCAAACCCAAACAAAACAGGCAAATTTATAGTTCTGTGTATCTTAATCTTCATGTTTTTCGATAGCAAACAGGGAGACAAAAGATTCTGCACCGAATTATAGCAAGCATTCCTAAACATAATACTTCATTAAGTGTGGAACATGTCCTTATATTGCAATGTGAAGACGTTTCGGAGAATATTTGTTGCCAGGATCAGAGACGGTAGAAATAATGGACTTTCTGTTGGAATTTTTAAGTGAGGACAAAATGGAGAGGTTTCGGGTACAGATGTTAGAAAGCTTTGAATAGTTTCTGGAGTTCCGGTTAAGAACGAAAGTGAAGACCACTTGCTTTTGTAGTCTTGCTGAAAGGATACTCTTGAAGGGCAGTGGGTTCTTTGGTGCTGCCAGAATGACAGATGTGAGTGCTGCTGTATGGCTTAATGCCATTTTGCCAAGAATGTCCGTAGCCACAGCGATATTATGGTTCTGTAACCTTCCTGCGGCCTGCATTTTGCATTGCAATAAAAATCATTTTGCACCGCGAGGAAATCCTTACTGATTATGGCCGTCTGTCATCGAACATTCCTTCTCATGCATTCGCCTAGGTTTTCAGCTTCCTAATTGAGTTTTTCTATCAAGTCTTCTGACATATGACGCCGTGTAGTTTCATACGTGGAAATATTTCTGAAGAACTTCCTGCTGTCGTGTTTAATACGAAAAACTGCGTTCCATCCCTGAAGGTGCAGGCAGCAATTTCCTCTGGAATAATGGTAAATGTCTACAAGAATACATAGTGTCACATCCCAGAAGATTATGTTAATGTGAACCGAAGTGTGTGCTTCATGTCTCGTAATGCTTGTCTCTTATCCTAAGAGGTTAATTTAGTCCTATTTTCACATGGCCATCCTGCAGTCGTAGAACATATGAGAATGGAGAGGCGAATTCGGGAGATGCAGAGATTGGAAGTCCTTCTAGTTACTCATGTGGCTTCAAAATAACTCGTAGGATCTGAGGAAAACACAGTAAGAAACCTTACTGAAGTCCGTATCTCGTAGGAGAGTTGTACAGCTAGGCCGGTATTTCAGGAAGGACAAACAGGTAGTTCAGGAACTGCTGAAGAAAGGACCGAGTTTTGGGCACACGCTGTGAACCACACGGAGGGATGAATACAGCTGCAAACCACTAAAAGCTATTACCGAGTTAGTAATATAATTAGTTAGACCTGTGCCTGCAGTCGCTGCACGTGCACTATAGACCTCGGAATCAGATTGCACGCCCCACGCTATTGCTTTGTGTGTTAGAGCTCTCAGATTATTCCCCCTATAAGCTAAAACTCGGACATGCATAATCCAATAAACCGTAACTCTGAAATGATTGCTGTTTTGCACCAGAACTCGGAGTTCATTTCCCTTAAAACTGCTACTGAGTGCTAATTGATCTTACAATCAGTTTTAGCGGACAGTTTTACTGAGAAGGCAGAATTGCGAGCTAATTGCTTTTTAAAATCTTAACTCCGAATTAATTATTCTTATTATTCAGAATGGAGTGTTAATTTATCTTAAAGGTAATTGCGCTCAGACGTCACAATTTAGAATTAATTGCTTTTAAAAATCATAACTCTGAGTTAATTACTCTTATTAGTAAGAACGGAGAGCTAATTTCTTTTTCAGATTATAACTAAGAGATAATTGTGCTTAGGCGTTACAATTAAGAGCTAATTGCTCTTAGAAGTCAGAACTAAGAGATAATTGTGCTGGCGCATCACATCTGAGAGTTAATTGATTTCATAAATCATAACTCCTAGCTACTTACCTTTATTATTTAGCATTGAGAGCTAATTTCTCTCAAAAATCAGAACCAAGAGATAATTTTGCCTAAACACCAGAACTCAGAGTTAATTTCTCTTACAAATCTTAACTTCGAACTAATTACTCTTACAGTTCAGAACTGAGAGATAATTGCTCTTAAAGTCAGAATTGATAATTGTTTACTCGTATACGTCACAGCAGAGAGCTAAATTCTCTTACCCTTCAATACTGACAGATAATCGCGCATGGAAAGAAGAGTTGAGAACTAATTGCTATTAAAAACCATAACTCGGTGATAGTGGCACTTATATTTCAAAACTACAGCCTAATTGCACTTAGAAGTCAGAACTGCAGGTTGATTTAACTGGGAATTCATAACTCTTAGTGATTTTCGTCCAAGATCTACCTCAAGTCACACTTGTACAAGCCATTGAAGCAGTGGAGACAGTGTGCACATTTCCTGATGATTGAGTTTGAAGTGGCCGCAAGCTAAAAGATAGTTAAGGTGATTTTAGGTTTCCGCCGCAGCATAAATAAGACACACTCGAGAAAGTGCTCGACTATTGAAGATGGAACCCCTGGGTCGTCCCGAAACATCGGTAACTAACTACCAGTCAAGAATACCTAACATCTCAGAAGAGTGAATACTTCAACGAGAAAGTTGCCTTCGGCTCCCTACATTTTCATTATAGCATGTCAAAAGAACCTGTTTTTACAGTGGTTGACAACCGCAGATATCGCAGTTTCAATTTCCTACACTGGATTTTCTTCATTTCTTGCAGGAAAGTGCAGGGAAAGGGTCTAAAATATACCACTGTCATATTAGCACACAAAGATACAAAATTTACACAGTTGAGAAAAAGATGTTAAATAACTCACAAATTATTAATCATGCTGTTTGTATACAAAGGCCTATTTCGAGAAAGTGGGAAGTATTATGTTTGTGGGAGTAAATTTCTCCAAACTGATCATATTTGTGATTTCAGGGCAGTAAATCCACCTGCTGTCATGTGACGTCAAGTAATCTTGTAGAAAGATACAAACGTTGCAGAAGAAACTGCTGCCTCCCTGGTTGGGATGTAAGATCTTGTACCGCAGACAAGGAGGCGCTAGATTCTTCCGAAACTTTTGTACACGATATTGCTTGCCAGTAGAGGGTGCTTGTGGAATGTAGATTTATTTACAGTGGGGTATGCTACAACTAACGATGCTACAATGGGAGAATGCTACAACGAACAGTTTTTGTCAATAAAATCAGGATGCCACAACGAACACAGATGCTGCAACGAAAGCAGAAGAATATTATCGGCCGACGTAACAAGCGCGTGCGCATAACGTGTCGGGCCTTCCCGCTTTGATTAGAGCGTCAGTCATCATCTTTGTTATCGTTTGTAAGGTTCAGTTATCAGTTTAGTTCGGTTATCTGCTTATTTGCACAGTGTATAGAAGTTAAATAAATTAATTTTATATTATTTTTACACTTATATTTTTTATTTTGTTCTACATTTTTCCTGTTTAAATGGTTGTGTTGGATGGTAACTTTGCTCTAGTCTGTGGGCCTGGAACGGATTACCCCTAAATACATATATTTGAATGTATGCTAGAACGAACAGATGTTATAACGAACGAGGTTCTAGAACCAATTACGTTCGTTCTAACATACCCCACTGTACTTGATTAAAATGCCGCAATTGTTGAAACAATAGCTGTAATGAAGTAGTGGGTCTGACTAGAATTTAGGCTGAAACTATCCAGAGTTATTACCCTATTTTAAATTTGTCTGTTGTTTTGTATGGGTGTGAAACTTGGTCGCTCACATTGAGGGAGGAACGTAGGCTGAGGGTGCTTGAGAAAAGGGTGTTAAAGATAATATTTGGGCCTAAGAGGGACGAGGTAACAGGGGAGAGGAGAAAACTACGTAATGAGGAGCTTAATAATCTGTACTCTTTACCCAAAATTTTTCGGGTGATTAAATCGAGAAGAATGAGATGGGTGGGGCATGGAGCGCTTATGGGGGAGATGAGAGGCGTATACAGGGTTTTTGTTAGGAAACCTGAGGGAAAGAGACCCCTTGGGAGACCAAGTCGTAGATGGTAGTATAATATTGAGATGGGCCTTCAGGAGGTGGGATGTGGGGGCATGGACTGATCGATCTGGCTCAGGATAGGGAGAGTTGGTGGGCACTTGTGAGTGCGGTAATGAATCCTCAGGTTCCATAACATGCAGAGAATTACTTGACTAGCTGAGAACCGGTTAGCTTTTCAAGAAGGATTCTGCTCCACGGGATAAGTAAGTAAGTAAATAAGTAAGTAGGGAAGTAAGTAAATTAAAAGATTCGAAACTTAATGTAGAGGTCACTTACCGAAATTCTTCTACTATTAATGTCGCCACTGACGTCATTTCTGTGTTTCAGCGTGGGGCCCATGTACACTCTGATTGGAAGTACACATTCTAAATCCGTTACTTCAATGATTTGCACACTAAAACTTTGCGAATATTATGAGGTTGTCTTATTTCTTGCTTTTATTCAGCGGTAAAAATCTTAAATTAAACTAATTCTTCCTCTCTTGCCTTCACCCTTTTTCGTATTTCCCATTTTCCGTACCCCACAACAGTCCCATCCCCCTCTACCATCCGTCACAGACTTTGCAAATGGCTTCAACAGGTGTATGTAACAGTGTACCTGTTTTTATTTTAGTTTTTCAGTCTGTTTTATACGAAAATTTATGACAGCCAAAATGTTTTGAAATACAAATATTTTTGAATTCTTTAAACGTAGAACGTGACAAATGAATGGCCCATTTGGCCAGAAATTGCAAATGATAGGCAAGAGAAGCAGATTAAATCGAATAGGATTTCAGGATATCTGAAGATACTGTACCTTCATTCAACTCACAAAACTGTCTTCCTTGGTACAGTACCTTGGCCAAAAAATTCTGTAAATACTTGCAAATAATTTGCCGCAGGGAATTTAAAAAGCGCAGGCCCCATTCAAAATTTAAGTATTCGATTAGCGGGTTATTAATTTTCGCTTCTTTTAACGGCTCCGAAGTTTAATTGCCGCTTTCAGAAAGTCTCATTCTGAACACAGATGAGTTTAGTAAACTTCCTCACGTCTTGCCTGATGTGAGGTTTTCACATGATTATTCTCCAAGATTAACCTACTGAGATATGGCTCCAGACAAGATAAAGCTATCCCTGTACAGATCTGGAGAGGTCCCTCCGGCTCCAGAAGGTTGGGGTTTTGGTGATATCTAGTCAGTTGGCACATGAAGTTGCCAAGGTTGTCAGCTGCACGCACCGTTCTTCTTTACTTTCCCAATATATATTCCCGGCACTCATTTCTGATATGGTCCCTCAACGTCTGGTATTTCTTCAGGGCAAACCACGACGCGGCAGTCTGTAAAATGAGGTCACATCTCAAAAGGCTTTAAACTTCAACCTTATAACATATGCTGGCAAATAAGCATTTACTGCAATAACCTCCATTCTACAGATTACGATTCTACAATTCACTTCCACTTTCCCTATTAAAGTATTTCACTTTGTATGCCTGTATTGTGCCAAACTTACTTGCCTCTCGATTAACCTGCTTGCCTTTCTGGTTTATTGAGGCAACATACGGATTTTTTTTTTAAATATACTAATAATATCAGATGGGCTGTGAAATTATAAACATGTTTAGAGCTATCGGCTGCTGTTGTGACCGGGGTGGACTGTCTATAACGCGTATAAAAAGAGGTGAGGTCGCTGTCGAATTCTGCTTCTCGGTACCGTCTTTTCCCAGAAATGTGTTTGTAGAAAACTCAAACGTGTTTGAAACTTGTTATTGTGGGGATTTGTAAATATTGTGTTGTTTTATGTGACAGTTGTGTTCATATGACGTATCAATCTCGAGGGCTCTGCCGGTTATGTAACATATTGCTGGCTGGATGTTCCTGGTAATATCAAAAATTCATTTTTTGTGCCATTCTGTCCAGATAGATTTGAAGACCGCCGGCTTCTCAGCCAGTGTGTAAAGGCAACCAGAACGTGAAACTTACGTCTTACCCTAGCCTAGTAACTAAACTCCGTGGAGCAGGTTCCTTCCTGGGAAGCTAAAAGTCCTCAACTATTGAAGGAACTACCCTCATTTTATGGAACCCAAAAGTTTAATACCGTATTCACAAGCGCCCGCCAACTGACCCTATCCTGAGCCAGAGCAATCCATTCCATGCCTCCTTACACCACTTCTTAAAGATCCATTTTAATATTATCCAACTAATTTTAAGGCATTGTCCACCCATCTATGCCTAGGTCTTCCAAGTGGTCTCTTCCCTCGGGTCTCCCCACCAAACTCTCTACGCATCTCTCCTATCTCATATACGTGCAACATGCCCCACTTGTCTCTTTCTTCTTAATTTGATCACCCAAATAACATTTGGTGAGGAGTACAGATCATAAAGCTCCACGTTTTTCAGTCTTCTCCACTCCCTTGTTACCTCGTCCATCTTAGGCCCAAATATTCTCCTCAACACCCTATTCTCGAATATTCTTAGCCTACATTCCTCCCTAAACGTGACAGACCAAGTTTCACAGCCATACAAAAAACAGGCAAAATTACATTTCTGTATATCTTAATCTTTATATTTCTGGATAGCAATTGGAAGACAAAAGATTATGCACTGAATGATACAAAACATTCCCTGACGCCCTACGGTAACATTCGTAACATCTCTTCCTCGCCCCCTGTATTGGTACTATATTTTGATTCAGTAGCAAATGCAAGTGCCATCTCAATTTGGAGATCCTTCAATGTCTGATGTACGCAGGAAGTAAAGCTGGCCTGCAACTGGTCGCCCGAGCCACTAGTCTGATTTACCGCGCCCTTTTACAAGTGAACATCTCGGTGTATTTAGCAAACATCTATGTAAGTCCTAGTACATGCTGCCAGCAGCAGTAGGAGAGAGTTGTACTGCGTCATATCGCCTTTAGTATCTAACAGGCCTCCCTTCCAACAGTGGCGATGGGCGGGTTGCAGATTCCGTGGGGATTGGCAACTTGATATCCCATGGAACAAATGTTATACATCCCACGTGTAGCATGAATTCAAGACACGCGTTTTGTTAATTATTAAAAGTGCTATTAGGATTAGTTAGGAATAATTGTTTTATCAATTAAATATTTCAGTCCCTAAAACTTGTGTTTGTCGATATAAAGGCGAGGAAGGGGGTAGAAGGGAAGCAGGAAACCAAAATGCAGGCTCAGTAGGCTTCTGAATTTTCATTAATTATGAATGAGTGGAAAAATGAGTGGATGAATGAATATTTATTGTGGTGTGATATACTATATTATCTCCCCTTCCCCAAGCAAACCTGATCATTACGTCGTGAGGCCGCTTGTAAATATAGAGTACCACACTCACATATTATTTAATATCTATCTACTCCCTGCGTTGGCACTGCGCTACAAGTCGGAAGGTCGCGGTTTCGACTCGCGATGGGGGTCATTGAGATTTTTCATTGACTTAATCCTTCCGGCCCCGCTATGGTCCTGGGGTCGAATCAGCCTCTAACAGAAAAGAAGTTCTAAGGTTATCTCCTGGAGGACAAAGGCGGTCGGTGTTTAGGGCTGACAATCTTGCCACTTTCACGTGCTCATTGCATAGAAAGTCTAGGAATCTCAAACTCCTGGAGCCCTTAAGGGCCTGTCCAGGCTTGTATATGTACAACATTGTCGCTAACCACTCCCTACGCTAAGAAAACTACTATTATCTACAAATAAAAATTTATTTTAACACACTTTTCCACTTATCTCTGTGACAGGGGAAGTACGTACTTGAAATTTTCAGTCTCTTCCTCCTACTTAATAATCTTCTTCAAGAGTTCCACGTTGAAGATCAAATTTTTCTGGTATTTAATGCCACATTTGCTCTTAAATAGTAACCGACATGTCTGAGGGGTGTATTCTCTCCCTCTTCAGGGTTAATCATTACAAGTGCTGTGTTATATTGCAGAAAATGTTAAATCGTCTTTTATAATTATTTCTTCACGAAACCTCCACCATATATCACAAATATTCCCACATTCCTTACTTGCAGGTATAGGACACTAACGAGTGTAACAACCACCGTTTCTCCGCAAAAGCACACAGATCTTTCAGCGTCACTTCCTAGAGCTTTCGACGTCCATCACAACCCAGTGTCGACCTTTCAATAAAACTGCTTATAATATTCGAAAAAGAATACCAAGCGACGAAAACATAAATGGTACAGTCATTATCCACTCCCTTCAGCGGCAATGATCGCAGTTTCTGACGCCTAAAGACGGAACCCCAAGTTAAGTTTCTTGTTCTGATGATGCCATTGGAATCCATGGGTAGTGCGCTTCCTATTCTAATTGCAGCGTCCTGCTGTAGCTCTGTTTCCTGTAAATAACTCGCTTGTGTACTGCATTGAGTACGGCTTGTCGTCCTTCCTTCTGCAAGCCACTTTATTACTTAAATTATCCCAATACTTTTCAAATTAAAATTTTAAAATATCTATATTTTTGGCAAATACAACAAAAGCCTAAATGTAACTACAGGCGGACTCCCGCATCCGCGGTTTCAGTAATCCGCGGCTCGCCGCAGTCCGAAAAAATTAGAAAAATTAAAGAAATAAACGGTTCATAAGTTTCAAAACGCGAGCCAAGCGAGAACGGGCCCTAATATAGTGAAATCAAGTAGCTCAAACGCGCCCTTTGTCCCCGTACCCGCGCTTCGCCGCAAACTTGCCACCATTCTGCTTCTAGCGTTCTCGATGTTCGAATTAGTTGCCGCGTTATCGCAGTTTTTTTGTTCACAAAGCCCTTATTTAACGTAATGATGGCCCCAAAGCGTAAGAGTAGTGATACTGGTAGTGCTTCTAAGCCTAAGAGAAACCGTGTTGTCCTTTCCATTAGTGAGAAAGTGAAAATTCTGGATATTATTAAAAGAGGAAAAACTTGTATGCAGAGATTGCCAGGTTGTATGGTAAGAACGTATCTTCAATTCATGAAGTGATGAAGAACGAAGAAAAATATCATTGCTCTATCGTCTCTTGAGGATTAGGCTAAAACGTCAAAATCCCTTATTTTCATACGTACTAGAGAGAAAGAGAAAAATAGACTGTAAATGTACAATGTAGTGTACAATAACTTTATTATTACTTTATTTAATGTTGGTAATGTCTTATTGTGCGTAATTTATCAATTTAACTTTACCGTATTTATGTATGTTACACGAATATCACGTTATATCACGTTATATACAACTTTCAGTATTATCCGCGGTTTCACGTAACCGCGGTAGGTCTTGAAAAGTATAACCTGCGGATACGGCGGTCCTCTTTTATTGTTCAACTTTCTTCTTGTAGATGTAACAGTGTACTATCTTTGTATTTCTGCGCCCTGCGGCCATGTTATCATTTTTAGCTGACTTTCTGGAACAGAGTCCTTCTTGAAAAGCTAACACTTGTTGTCCAGGTAGTCAAAATATCCTCAAATTCGCCTTGCATTCAAGCGGTCTTCATCGTTTACGCATCTATTATTCTAGCACAAAAATCTAAATCAAGGAATATCTACACAACTTAAATATTTGAGATCAGCTTTAATGTTTTGTTTTCAACACCCTTATGGTTTATCAGTTAAAATATCTGCTTCATGTTTTCTGACTAAAATTCCGTAGAAATTTCCAGTTTAAAGAATTTCGAACTTTAATAAATTTGGCTATAAACTCTCCCGTATATCGACGACATGTATAATTTCAATAAGCATAAGAAACTGTGGGCAACAAAAATAAATTTCCCCTCTTTTCTGAGCAAGGAAAAAATTCATAGTTGTTTATTTAATGACATTAATACTGTCATATTCTAAACAATTTGAACATCTTGTGTACCCAACTGCATATCAAACTGTCTACGCAATGGCAGTGGTAACTGTAAATTGTATTATCTTCAGTCGAAATAAAAGGTTTAGGCCCCAAAAATCTACCTTTCTTATCAACTTTTTCTAACGCTAAGTAAACAGAGAAAACCAAAGCTAATGTATAGAGTTCCCTCCGCACTGCTGACAGTATCGAGAGTAGCCACGACCCTTGGAAGGCCGTGTGAACGCTGTTGTGCTTTCTGATTTGTTCTTCCCTACCTCTTCTTAATTAGACGAGTAAAATCTGGTCCTTTACTTATCCTGTTAAGTACCATATTATGCATGTAACATATATATATACATATATATATATATGTGTGTGTGTGTGTGTTTCTGCTTGCATAAAAAAGTAGTATAGTGGATGGAACTCAAACTGTATTTTCGTACATGGTCTGATTACAATGCAACACTCTAAGAACATGTCTTTTTTTCGCCTGGTTCATTCTTTGTGCTCAGCTAAAAAAGGCGAAGAAGTTTCCACATTTTGACCTGTAAAATAATATTTAGAGCCTACCGATAAAGGTTAAGTTTTTAACGAATCCTCCCCCACCCCTTATTTAAGAACGAAAGCAAAGCAACACAGGAACTTCGCGAAATTACAAAACTGAACTCTTATGGATGTGCTAATACCAAATGGATTGCTATAGTAAAACTGGTAGTATTAGTATGAGTAGCAGTAGCACTGGTGGTATTATTATTAGTAGTAGTGGTAGTAGTAGTAGTAGTAGTAGTAGTAGTAGTAGTAGTAGTAGTAGTAGTGGTGGTGGTATAGGCCTATTTTCATTAGTTTCGGAACCACAAGAATATTAGTCATGATCGAAACTTGAATGGAAATAAAATAATTAATCAGTCAAACGAAACACAAGATCGCCATTGACAAATATTTAACCACCTCCATGGAGCACAGACGGTTCATTGAGATCACATATCTTCTTCGTATTAACCCTACTGGTATCTGAAGTGACATTATGTGGAATTTCCTGCTTATTACGTAAAGACGCAATGTAATACCACTTTCTTCATGAAACACAAACATAAGAAATTACGTTTCCATTTTAGTAATGTATCCTGAAGATAATTCAGGAGATTGTCAAAGAAACGTGATAAACAATAGGCAATAACAATAAAAACGTAATTTTGTGTGATGACAAAGAATATAAAAAGAGACGAATATCGTGTGGAATAGAGTCACCTACAATTTATTGGTACATTCTTGGGTTATTCAAAGACGCCTTTCCGGGTAATTAACAATTATAACGACTTCCAATATAGATCTGGAAAAAGTCTTTATTTGAAAACAAATTTGTAATGTTCATTTTACGTTTTTCAGTAGCTCAGTAACATTATTTTGCTTCTTCTATTGTTGACCTGTGCCTGTCATGCTTCCCATTCTACAGTTACCCAATAGCCAATCTTACAGCCTACACAGAACATCAGTTGCCTGCTGACAGTCATCTCATAACACAACACAGAAACAAACCAATCTAACTTAATGCAAGGTGTGTATTCTAGCGTCATGTCTTGTTAAAAACAGTCTAATTTAAAGTAACGTGTCATGCCGATCCCTGCCGCCGCGCGGTCTAGTGGGTTTGTGGCCGCTCGCCTTATGGGATTGCGGGTCCGATTCCTGCCGAGGCATGGGTGTCTCTTTGTTGTGAGTGTTATGTGTTGTCAGGTAGAAGTCTCTGCGTTCGGCTTATCATTCTTCCAGAGGAGTCCTATCGAGTTTGAGTCTGTCCAGTGAGTGTGATCGCGAAGCCCCTAAGGGGCGGCCATGGCCTGGAATTAGGTCGAAACGCCACAAAAAAAAACATCCCAACTTAAAAAAAAGTCACCTAAATTTTCTACTCAAATGAAACCTAACCAAATTCTAACTATTCAAACACTCACTAAAGAAATTGAAAGTGTTTTCTGTACACAAGATAGAAACGTATATGTAAGGGATTAGAGGTTTAGCTCCACTAATTCTTGACCCCAGTACTAGATGGAAAGGAGTGTTTGCTTTACGACCGCTTTATTCTCAAGGAAAGAACGCCGGCACCCAATAGGCGACTCTATGGTTCCCAGAGCCGGTCAAGACATTTAGGAACTGAGAACGGTTTCATGCACCCGTCCAAAATCGAATCTGAGTTTGTCCAGCACAAAGAAACCGTAACCTAAACTTGTCGAAACCAAACGTAGAGCAAGTCAGTTTAATCCGAGATTAATAACATTCAACATACCTAACCTAATCTAACAACCCACACGCAAAACGATCTAACCTGAAACTACACTAAGCGTAACATAATGAAACTAAACGTTACAAAGAGAAAATAATACGTTACGGTTCTTGGCAATTTTGAAATAATTCTAAGTTTTAAACCAAACACACTGATAGTTTAAAAATCTTTTGAAAAGTAACTCTGCAGTTAACGTGTACAACTCAGTGCCACACCGCACAAACGACTGCTAATAACTGCACTAAAGTGAGTTTTTTCCTACGTTCTGCATTCTGTCAGTATTGCCAGCATCAACAACCCTTCGAGTTTCTTCAGGTTTTACATTACTACATAACTACTGAGTATGGAGCAAATGCACAGTTGGTTTGGGAACATCCTGTATGTACAATCACTGTAAGCTCTAGCGTCGAGAGATAAAATGACTGTGAATGATGACTTGGGAAGGATGTGAAAGAAAGTGATTGTGTTACAGATTTATACATGATTTAAGTGTTTGCCAACGCAGGCCATAAACAAATAAGATAGGTAATGTACGTATAAGCGTAAATTTGAGGCGCGTTCGCCTAACCATTGTATCCGTGGAAAAGCAATAATTATCACACATTTTTAGAGTGTCTTTGGCCTTATTTATCCGGCAGTGCGCCTGCGCCTTATTATATTGTCATCTGTGGCCTATCCGACTATACCGTATTTTTCCACTTTATCTCATAAGCGGCACCATTTTCGGAAAAATGCTATTGAACACAAAATATGTGTATTGATTTTCCTACAACTTTCGGAACTATTTTTCATTCTTAAGAAGAATCTAGCGAAATGTTACCATAAATGTATATAGGTCTTCATGCAAAGTGCCTGTTACTCTTGTCAGACATAAATAAAGTTTGTATTTTCTTAACAAATTTTCGAGAAGTTCTCAAATTTAAAATTTCGTGAAAATCCTTCCCTCGGGAGTCGAGTTGTTCCATGCGGACGGACAGATATAACGAAGCTAATAGTCGCTATTCTGATTTCCGTGAACGTGCCTAAAAAACAGAAACTTGCTTGACGTATAGGTCAAACCGCGATTCGAACCCGGGACGTCACGTATACAGATACGTAAAACCACTGCACCGAATACAGTTGGATGTTACGTGCATTTTACTGGTTACAGACTGGTTCCATTTCCTAGTCTTGTAGCACGCAGACCATGGCGGGATTCGAACATCCGTAACCAACCTGCAATCTTGACTGTCCTGGACAATGCTCTGGGCGTTATTAATGGACGCGATGACTTGCGTCTGCCACGGGATGACACGTGATGACACGTGATTAATGATGCTCCACCTTGTGCGCCCCCTCCTGCTCTTTGCTAATCGCATTTGCTGGTTTTGTAAATTAAAATTCATCGCTAATTACTGGGGAAAAGTTTGTAATCCATGTACACTCGCTTTCAGCAGCAGGTGTCTCTCCTTTAAACGTTTCAGAACTCATCTGAATTTTGTGCTTCTTCAGTTGTTCGGAATATCTGATGCCGTGCCGTTGGGTAGATAGATACCAGTACTTGGGAGGTAATACCACGTTCGTCTTACCTGCCATATCACACGGCGTCACACACCGAAATACACCCTAATACCCATATTCACTGCCACCAGAATCTGAAATTTCTTCAATTTTTAACGTGTTGGTTACTACTGAGACACTTAATAGTTCAGGACAATTAAATCAAATGCTATTCGTTGGATAAGAAGATTAACAATTTTGTGTTAAGAAAGAAACTTACATTCTGTACATCGTGAAAAGTGGTGCTGCAGAAAAATTAAGAGAATAAGTTGGACCGATGGTGCAAAATATGAAGAAGTATTACATAGAGTCAAGGAAGAAAGTAACATCCTACGTGCGACAAAACAAAGGAAGACCGTTTGGACCGCTCACATCTTGCCTGAGAACTGTCTTCTAAAACACATTAAGGAGAGGCAGAAGGGATGAGGAGACGAGAAAAAGACATAAGCAGATGCTGGATGTTACTTAAAGCAGAAGGAAGCTACGGAAATTTTAAAGAAAAAGTACTACACCACACTCTCTGGCGAATTCGCTTTGTGAGATACCACGGACCTATCGCAAGAGAAATCAAGCAATACATGAGCCCAAAAAACCTGACGGTAGAATCCACTAAGATGACCTGTGTATAGGCTTGCTAGTGGTATTGAGCTGCGTCTTACACAAATATGACCTGAAGTTGTGGGTTGGATTAAAGTTGCTTAGGGCTGGGTCTAACAGTTATTTTGTTAATAGCGAAATGAACACTCACATTCATAAAACGTCACACAAGACAGGCACCATACGTATAACATAAAGTTGAGGTGCGTGCGTGCGTGCAACTATATTTACAGTGGGAAAGCAACACGTATTACATATTCGAATGTGTGTTTGTAGCCTTAGTTATCCATCATGCAATGCGCATGCGCTATTTTGCCATCTGTGGCCTGTTCAATTCCACCACATATTTCCACACTGTCTGATAAACAACATGATTTTCGAAGACAGAGTATAATGAACGTATAATGTGTGTTTTGGTTTTCTATACAATTTTATCTGAAACATTTTTCATTCTAAGAACTGCGCGAGATATGATAAAAATGTATATTGGTCTTCATACAGAGTATCTGTTATTCTTGTAGGATTTTAATTAAACTTGAATTTTCTCGGCACATTTTCGAAAACATGATTAAATATCAAATTTTATGAAAATCGGTTCAGTAGGAGCCGAGCTGTTCTACGCGGACGGACGGACAGATATGAAAAAGCTCAGAGTCGCTTTTCGCAATTTTGCGAAAACACCTAAACAGTTGAGTGACAATACAGGGTAAACATTTTGCACCGTGTTAGCCCAATGTCAACTTATGTGTACTTTGAACATCAGTTCAGTGTTAGGTCTGGTCAAAGTACCCGCCTAGTCGCTGTGCTGAGTTCACTGAGGAATGAAGTTACGGCTGTAGGCATTTTTATCTTGCTCCAGATTGAGCTGGGTGTTCATCTTCGCTCGACGTTCGCTTGAACCCGGGGGGCAAAAATCCCTCGGTGAATAGTACGAGGGTGATCTCAAAAGAAATGCATAGATGAGTCCGCGAAAGGCGCCGGGCGATTTCGGGTCACTTGGCTTTCTGAGAATCGAACTCCTTATTCGGTTCTCAAACCTGCAACCTGGTCACTGTATTAACTGAGCTATCCAGCGTCACTCTTTCTACTGTTCAGTGTCAACCGGTGGCTGATTTTACGGGTCCAAATATGTATAAAGGAAAAGTATAGGAAAATCTTTGAGTTGAAATTACCAGTTACATATCTAGCCTGCAATAAGGTGTGTCACCTTCAGCTGTCGTCCAGACGCTAATATTAGGTGGAAATACGTTTGTGCCAAGCTTCTCAATAAGAAATATTTGTACACAGAGTTAAAAATGGATTCCTGCAGTATTTGTTGCTAATTTCATGTGATTTTTTTTCGAAACACTGAAACCTTGTACAAACTGACAGCAAGACGTAAAATATAATTTATTCAATAGCACGTAGATGTTAAGTGTATTTCCTGTGTTTTGATTCCTACAATGGATTAGGTGGCCAAGGGGTACGTGAAGTTTAGTCAAAGATGAAGGATTACGTAAATTTGCACTGGACCTGAAGTTTCGAACTGAGACAAATAGGTACGCACAGTTTCACTCCTATTATCAAGGGCTACCTTGAAGTTTCAGTGTGACCCGATGGCCTATTTGAAGTTTCATTCTCTCACCGAAGGGTAGATGCAAGATAATGAGATTTCGATAGTTTTGCCAAAAAGCAAACAATTTAATTATCATGAAGAATTAAAAATTGTAAACAAAATTTAAAAACTGTTGCATGTTAGCATGCTTTAGTTGCATTATCTTGAAAGCCATTCTCAGGTTTTAATATATGCATATATTTTGTATCACCTTTTTCTTGACAGAATTTTTTCAGAGAATTTCGCATTGCTACGTACGTAGATGGCTGTGCCCCGATTATGATCGAGGTGCGCTCAGAAATCCTGTGTCGGTCTTCATATAAAGTCTCTGTTGTTGCAGTTTGAGTTCCACTGGTATTTTTTTCCAAACATTTTATTAGACCCTCAATACCAAATTTTGCATATCTCGAGACCAGAATGCAGGACGAAGTCACAGCCTTAAGATGGGTAACAAGTTCTTTGAAAGTGTGGAACTTTTAAAATGTTTGGGAACAACCTTAACACATTAAAATTCTATTCATGAAGAAATTAAGACCATATTTAAGTATGAGAATACTTAATAAAACTCGGTGCAGAAACTTTTGTCTTCCAGTTTGTTATCCAAGAATACATAGATTAAAATATTCAGAACTATAATTTTGTCTGTTGTTTTGTATGGGTGTGAAACGTGGTAGGACGTAGTGAAGAACGTAAGCTAAGGGTGTTCGATACTAGGGTGCTGAGGATAATACTTGGGCCTAAGAGGGATGAGGTAACAGAGGAGTGGAGAAAACTACATAATGAGGAAATTAGTTATCTGTACTGCTCACCAAATATTATTTGGTTGATCAAATCAAGAAGAATGAGATGGGCGGATCATGTGGCTTTTATGGGAGAGAAAAGAGGTACTTACAAATTTTTGGAGGGAAAATCCGAGGGAAAGAGTCCATTTGGAAGTCATAGGTGTTGGTGGGAGCAAAATATTAAAATGGATCTCCAAGAATTGTGATGAAGGGCACGGAATGAATTGGTCTGTTTTAGGATCGGAACAGGTGGCGGGCTCTTGTGAATGCATTAATGAACCTACGTGTACGTGTTCCATAAAATGTGTGTAATTTCTTGACGAGCTGAGGAACTGTTAGTTTCTCAATAAGGGCTCTGCTCCGTGGATTTAGTTAGTCATTTAGTACTAAATTTTATGAATATCTGTACAGAGGTTCTTTAGTTGTTTGATGCGTGCAGATGGACAGACAGGCGGAGCGATTTTAATAGACTTCCACTAGGATTTAAACACAGGTATAATAGCATCCTCTGACGTAGACCAATAGTCCGGTGACTGTAACGGCCGCTGCAATTATTCATGTTTATCCTCGTCAGGTATTAGCAGCTCTATTAACCTAGTTGCAAAATAACACACCCCATCCATTTATTTATTATCAAACGATAATTGTGCTGCCTGAATAAAGCCGTTATAAGGACCAGGAAAGTAATTCCAGAGTAATCCCACTTTTTAATTAATCACGTGGTGTAACGAAGTTGTGCATATGATATGCAATCCGGCCAGAAGCCAGCCTCGGCCCACTCTAATCCTAATTGACACGACCCAAGGCACCTACAGTCCGCAGAAACTAGGGACGTGCTATCAGTATACCTTGTAACATTTCGTACACCTAATTTGCATAAGAAATTTGAAATCCCGGTGTCACAGTCTGAGTTAAAAAAATACATAGGATGATTCAGGAGAAGAGGTCAATATTTTGGGAGGTGAAAGTATGGGCCATTGTGAGAAAAAAATTCATATGATTTTATGTGTCTAATTCTGACTGGTTTCCGAGATGCAGCTGTTTGAAACTACAAATTCAAAAGCATCATGAATGATAATAATGGAAGATCATTTTTCTCCATAGCATAACGGCCCCTGCAGGGCCAGATCATCCTCATTATCGAAGCTTCACGATCACACTCAGATATACCATGCTCAGTGGAACTCCTCTGTACGAGTGATCAGCCCGACACAAACCTCACAACACGCAACACTCAAACGAGAGAGGCATCCCAACCCCGGCGGGATGCGAACCCGCAATCCCAGCAAGCTAGCGGAAATAAACACACGCCTTAGACCGGGCGGGCACTGGGAACGGCAAGGAAGAGAAACTTCTTAGTGTTAATTTTATTAGCATTAAATAGAAAAATTGTTACACCGAAATGACAGATGGGTTACAGTTCACAATAAATATTCGAAAATTCCACCGCCAACCTCAATGCACTTTGCAATTCGTGTGCGAAGATCGCGTTTTGTTCGTCTGAGCTGATCTTCATGTTTCTGTATGCAGGAAGCAGCATCCAAAATCGCAACGAGCATTTCATTTCGTGTTTTCACCTGACGTTTGTAAACTTCGTTCTTCATCCAAACCCACAAACAAGAATCTAACGGAGTTAGGTCTGAAGAATCAAAGAGCTTTGTCTCGGTAACCAATCAGAATTCGACACTTGTTCATACGGGACTTTTCCTCTTAAGGACTGATCATATGATATGCAAAATGTTGACTTTTGCTCCTGTATAGCCCTGTATATTGGCTGGCTATAGTCTTGACCAGGTAATCGGGTTTGAATCCCTTGCACGGACTGATGTTGCCCTTCACCACTCAGTCCAGACCAGCTTCAAGACACACGTTCGGACAATCTATTAGTATGGGGTTTCACAGGGCAAAGTGGCAGAAGAATGAACCTGACAGCTCTAATCTATGTAGTACCTGTGTTAAAAATGAATGGATCTATGCCTCAATTCTTTAATGTGTACATGTTGTGCGATATATGAAGCAGAGGGGCCGGAGTGCCTTTTTATTGAGATATGAACGAATTAGATAGCAGATGTTCCTGATAAAAATAAACTTTGAGGTTTTTACTATTTGGTACGCCACAAGTTCATAGTAACTGCAGAGGAAACAAACCCAGACGTCAATGTGGAATAACTCCCGATTAATTACCTGAAATATGACACAATGCTCGTAAGTTATTTACGCCGTCGTAAAACGGAGTAGGAATCACTGTACTTTAAACACATGATCACGGAGACAAATACATTCCCCAGGACGCTGATATTTGAAATTGCTGAGACATGAACAGTGTCAAACATGTAGTCATGATGGATAACGTCACACGTAGAAACTGTAAAATATTTAGTCAACAAAAATAGCATCTTAATCTTTACAAACTTGAAAAACTGTACTTTCTTGTGGTTGGTGTCGGGTAATTTATTTCTGAAATCAACAGAATATAAGTGACGTGTAAATGAGAAACAAGACATCCCTAACAAATGTAAATACAAAAGTAAATAAGAACAAGAACGTTGTTATCGAAAGTATTGCCTAAAGCGGAGACCGAAGGAGATAGATAAAAATGTTATCACTCTTGGCTTACGCTTGAGGCAGCACTGTCATTTCTTAACTTTAGCTTTTTGCCAATAACATTTCAATAAAGAGGAATTAATGAAAAAAGGGGATTTCCATCAATACCCAGTCGTAAGTGGAAAAGATCTTTTCGGCAGCTCAGTAGATCGGGAAGTCGCAAACAAACTTAACCTCATCAATACATTTTCATGATAAGTGTAAATGACAATAATAACGTTCAAAAGATAGCCGTGTCTTCCGCCCAATGTCAAGAAAAAGAGACATTAAAACTTAAAAGATTATTGTAATTCTGTAAGCTTTCAATGAGGGAAGTTTTTGAAGAAAAGTGTGCTAAACAGAACGCTCGGAACCTAGAGAGGGAAGTGACAAAGGGTTGTAGAAAATTGTGTCGTGAGGAGCTTCATCATTTTTACTTTTCAGAAAACGATACAAAAGAGGTTGAAATTGATGGACACGTAGCATGCTTGGAAGAAAATTCTGCTTACAAAGTTTTGGGCGGAAAGATCTAAAAATGTTGACGTCGTTGGAAGGACGATGTTAAAATGGGTGTTAAAAAGGAGTATGGAAGGTTGTGGACTGAATTTGACTGAGACTAGTGACCAATGAACACGGAAATTGGTTTAGAGGTCGCACAAAATGGGGGCAAATTTTTGAGAAACTGAATTACTCTTTCTGTCGAGGATATTAGACCACTGAATCCAAATTTTATAATGACGAAAGTGACAGAAAGAGGGGGGTACTTGTTATGCTGTCGGAAAACTGACTACAAACCAGAAAGACGTTGAGCACTGTTCTGTCCAACTGGAAGGCTATTCAGAAGGGAGACTTGTTTGTACCAGAGCAACGGTCAATCAGATATTTCGAGGCAGTGCTGCCAACAAAACATGTTATAATGCGAACCACCACATTGAAGTTTCCAGCGTGCTTCGCAAAACAGAAGAGCGATCCCTGGTGGAGACACTCCGAACGAAATGTAATGATCACCTGCTTTCTGTTACCTGAGAGGTTTGAAATGCTTCAGCAAATGAAACAACAAAATTAAATTGCTTTCTGTTTGTAAACAGGCATGCTGGCCGCTGATTGGCCTCTTTCTTTTCTTTCTTTTTATCTCCCTGTCTCCCCGCCTGTTTGTCTTACCTGTTCTTTCTTTCTCTCTCTTTCTGTTGCGTTTAATATTGGCTTTTCCTTTCTTCTTTTAATTCTTACCTCTTTCTCTTTTTCCTGTCTGCTACACAGTTATAATAATCTGATTGAAAAGAACTTTATTTTACAGCCCCAACGCTAACTAATTCTCGTTTCAAGAATTGTCTCAACCCATACCGCTTATGCCGATACCAGTGATCTCGTGGGTCTGCGGCCGCTCTCTTGCTGGGATTGCGGGTTCGAATCCTGCCGGAGGCATGGACGTTTATCTCTTGTGAGTGTTGTGTGTTGTGAGGTAGAGGTCTCTGCGTCGGACTGATCACTCGTCCAGAGGAGTCCTACCGAGTTTGGTGTGTTCAACTAGTGTGATCTCTAAGCACCGTCAGGGAAAGCAATGACCCAGAATCGGACCGAAAAGCCACAAAAAAATAATACTTCGAACTTGTAATTCGAAGGTACCTGTTTCGAATATCTGCTGGAACACAGACAGTACTGACTGAAATGTTCATAATTCCCTTCATTCCTTCAGAAATATAAAAGTTTAGAAACCTAAATTAGGCCAGGAAACTTTCCTTAAGCATTCATTGTTTTCTATCATCTATTCATTTAGCAATACACAGTCTGAGTAACTGACGTCGTCCTTAAACAAATTATGAACTAACACACACACACACATAGTCATATAAAAGAATATTTCCAAATATGGGCCCCGGGTTACGATATCGAATCATCTTTAGTCCTAAACTTGAGGTATTGTGTTCTTCTGAAATGTCGGTATTAATTTACCGCATTACACGGCATCATAATCCAGAAGTCACAACCTCAGATACTATATATAAGTTGTGGATAGCAACTTTTTATTTCAGACATTAAATTACAGTGGCTTGGTATCTTTGTAACCAAAGTTTCGTGAACCAAGAGAACCCTAAACTCAGCTGACTTGCCCCGATGGACGATGCCTAGTGTTTCTCATGTTCATTCTGCTCTTGTGACTATACAAAAGGCTAGAGTCTTTACCGGGAGCTTCCCTGAAGCAGAAGGCTTCCCTTGACTCCGACCACTGTGTGTGTGGCGGGTTAAATAATGCATTGTAAAGCTTTTAACGTCATTTTGGCATGTAGCGCTCCCAGCGGAGACTTTCAGAACGATGGAAACAAAGCACACGCGGCAGACTCTTCGATTCCGCTGGCAGTGCCTCCATCGACCGGAGGAACTGGAGTCGACACCAGGTGGAACAAATGAGTAAATACATACATAGCGTAAAAACTACTGGTATTTCACTACTCATTTTTTATTAATTATCTTGAACGGAATTAATATTCGATTAAATTAACGGTCGCAGTAACGTATTCGATTATATTTTAATTAAAAGTATCGATATAAATGTGGAGAGAGAGATTAACGTACTCGGACTAGACTCCGGGTTGGGCAGGCCGGTGTTCGACTGCCGGTTGGGGCGAGATATTATTGTCTTCTCCAAAACCACCGGGAGGGTTTTGGTGCCCAGATAATCTCTTGAAAATGGGTAGCGAGATTCTTTCCCAGAGGTGTAGCGGCCAGAGTGTGAATTTCACTACACACCATCTTTCAGTGCCGAGAGTAAGATTGAGTGGAACTATGTTTTTTTACCCCCCACCGTGACTTCGTAGTGAGTAGAGGGCAAATTACATTTTTCCCATTTAATTTTTTATGTAATTTAGACATGATATCGGGCTCTAAAAATCTTCGGTTACTTGTTACAGGCAGCTCAAGATTTTTGTAACTTTTGTGGGTGCTGGGAAGACAGTCTGTTGATTTTGAATGTAGCGGTGAAGAAATCTGGGCTTAGAGACAGTTCTGGGGCTTTTGATTCGTGGCCTTAATTGTAACCAAAATTTTAGGACTTGTAGGGAAAGTGTGTTGGAGATCAAGTACAATCCTCAGGAAGAGAAAAGATAAATGTGTCTGTTCATATTCACGGTATGAAGGTACTTTAGAAAAGCAAAATTATTGATCTACCTATGCTTAACATCGACAGTAGCAGAAGGTCAATATTCAGCATCAGGCCCCAACCATTTTATCCCTGGCAAGATAAAACCCGATGACCATTAAGTAAGAGGCTGGGTGGGGTTCAGCCGATATTGACGTTTAGAAAAGTAGAAAAATCTTTTGGCTGTGATGTGAATCGAATTCCACGTCTCCCAGATCGTCGCCAAGGTTTTCTATGTAACTTGTATTAGCAACAGTTTTCATTACTACTAACATGGGGCAAGTTAAACTTGAGAGGCGCACGTAAACCCACTTAGGTCCGCATATAAAGTGACGGTTAAACTAAATTGGGATGTGACAACAAATTTTAGCCCTATGTTCCCAATTTCGAGTTCTGCAAGACGGCGTTTTACATTTTACTGATCCAATGTCGAGTTCAACTCGAAAAGTTATTTTGAAGTGTTAGTTTTCTGTAAGCTCAGATTACTTGGTGGCTGGTTTTAAAATCTGAAGATTAGAGATTTTCTGGAAAATTAATATGTGACGGACTTTTGGATTGAAGAAGAATTATTTAACCCTTGACATGAATGTGGCAGCCTTTACATGTGGACGGATAGAAGGAAGGAAGAAAGAAAGAAAGAAAGAAGGTCCTTTACTGTGTGTTTAATTAGAACAAGACAAACAATGTAGGTATAAAGTCACATCGAGGCACCTTAGTTCAACCATTATTTTAGTGGAAAAACAATAAGTACTACATAATATGAGTCTATGTTTGTGGCCTTAGGTATCCAGCATGAAATGCGCATGCTCTATATTGTCGTCTGTGGCCTGCCCGGCTCAACATTATATTTCCACATTATGTCATAAACGGCAAAATTTTCGAAAAAAAATTATTGAATATAAAATGTGTGTTTGATTTTCTCCACAAAGTTTGTCTGAAATATTTCTTATTCTAAGAAGAACTGAGGGAGATATAATCAAAAAGCATGTTGTTCTTCATGTAAAGTATTTGTCATTCCTTTCATATTTCAAAGAAATTTTAATTATGTCGACGACTTTTCGAAAAATACTCAAATATCAAATTTCACGAAAATCTGGCCAGGGGGAGCCGAGTAGTTCCACGCGAATGGACGGAGAGTCATGACGAAGCTAACAGGCGTTTTTCGCAACTTGGCTAAAGCGCCTAAAAATGTTCTTTATCCTGATGTTATTTATATTGAAGATCCAGCAACGGGAATTTGTCAGAAACAGCAACCTGATTATCAGTCTTATGTGCCTGATACTACAGGTTCAGTTTTTCAACTGGCCACGACAACCTGGCTGACTGGCTGGCTGCCCCCAGACACAATCTTACCCTCTGTCAATAATCCATTTCCCCAACAGCGCCACCCTCTCGCCAGACCTTGTTCCCTGCGCCAAACTTTGTTTATGTAAGTAATAACTTGATATGGCTTCAATACAGATTAGAACTTCGATTTTTGTAGCAGCGGAAACACCTGGTGTCGGTAAGGCAGATCCCTTCCGTTAACGTCACTTTACATTCCGCGTTGTTGTGGTGGTGGCCTGACGTCTTCATCTTGATCGTTTGTCTTCACGAAGGTTTCCACACTGCTTTCGATTAAGTTTCCACAAGGTTTTCTCTTTCTGTCTTTTGGTATGTGACGTCGTGGTGATTTGTTGATAAGTACGAACGTTGTGGATGAATCTGTCTGCATTGAAGAAGGAGGCATCAGATTCTTCCGAACAACTAATATATATCAACCAAATTACACGGCGTCCTACACCACATTGACATATGAATATCGTCTTTTAAAAACAGAAGTCAGGGGCGGTTTAATCCTCGTTGATTGCACAATCAGCTTTAGCAATACTTTGCCTCAAATTATGTTTCCTTTTACTCGTAGGCTTATTTCGTTACAGTTAACAATGTGTAAAAATGTTTATTTCAAAGAGGATTTGCAAAGGCGGTTGATTTAAATTCTGTGCAATATAAGATATGTTTTGTAATTAATCCTCTTTAGGCGCTTTCGCAAAAATGCGAAAAGTGACTGTTAGCTTCGTCATGTCTCTATGTCCGTCTTTCCTCATGGAACAAATCGCCTCCCACAGGATGGCTTTTCCTGAAATTTTATGAGTATTTTTTTGAAAATCTGTCCAGGAAATTCAATTTTCATTAGATTCTGTAAAGAAAAACGGGTACTTTACATGAAGATCTATGTTCATGTATAATAATATCTCGCTCAGTTTTTCTTATAATGAAAATTTTTAGGCAAATTTGTAGAGAAAAATCAAAATACAAAATTACAATTAGTAAATTTTCCTGAAAATCGTAGCATTTATAAGATAATGTGGAAAAGTATTATAGTACCAGACAGGCGACAGATGGTAGTAGGATATGGCGCATGCGCTTTGCATGACGGATACATAGGGCTACAAACACAATCTCAGAAAATGTAACAGGTAATGATTTTGCGAAAGGTCCTCAGTGTTACGTTATACGTACAGTGCCTGTCTTGCCGGGAAGATAGTAAAGTTAAATCTGAGTGACAATAATGATAAAGTAAGCTAAAGTTAAGTAACCGAATCAGCTTCACTACATGACATGGTACAGTAAAGTTTTAGTTCCAGTGTTATAGACTATGTTACAGAGTGAAAATATTGTTCATCTTCACACTCCGGCCGCCTTACTACTGCGAAACTACCCCACTTTAAACATTACATATGGCCGAGACAGCATATCCATAGAGACCCGCTACTGGCTGGACGACCCGGGGCTCGAAATTCGGTACTGGCGAGATTCTCCGTACCTGTTCATACCGGTCCCGAGGCTAACACAGCCACCTCCGCAGTGGGTATCGGATTTCCTTCCCGGGATAAAGCTGCCGGGGCGTAGAATTTATCACCCATCCCTTCCAGCGCCGAGGTCAAAGAAAGAGTAGAGCTGTACCTCTATATGCTCTCATGATATGTTATGCTGTGAAACTCGCTTTTAACTATTAAATAGGAGGACAGAAAATGTTTTGTCCCTGTAGGAAATAAAATTTATTTTCTCCGGACTTCAATATCGTTGCTTGCCGTCATATCGACTGAGGCACCGAGGCTGTACGTAATTGAAAGTGGGGAGCATATTCGTAGGGGATCGACATTTTTGAACTAACTTTATCGGGTAAAAGGTAAAGGTAAAGTTAAAGTTCACACTAGAACAGGTCACGAAGGCACAGGTAGGGAGTAGAGGTATAACTACTCTTTCTTTAACCTCGGCGATAGATGGGGTGGTTGCTAAACGCCACGTCCCGGCTGTTTTGTCCCCGGAAAGAGACCCGGTACCAACTGTGTGAACAGACAGACTCTAAATCAGTCCGCATGGCACCAAATATTATACAGAGGTGCTGATAAGTCCTTAGACCGACCAGAACGGAAACAAGCTAATGTTTCTGTCAGAATGGCGCGAATTTCCTTCGGCGCCTTGCCTTGCAGGAAAAAAAAAAAAACTTGATGACAGCTCGCGTCTCGATGTTGTTGAAATCGCGCGCGTCCCTGACATGCTTCCGAG
>Ga0123357_10001225_pt1 | contig 26893 bp, 7 predicted proteins | sample TergutEmb28metaG_FD_89873 | JGI IMG/M metagenome (GOLD analysis project Ga0123357, IMG submission 89873) | Embiratermes neotenicus P4 segment gut microbial communities from Petit-Saut dam, French Guiana - Emb289 P4 | ecosystem: Host-associated > Arthropoda: Insects > Digestive system > Gut ...
TGTAGGCAGCCTGATGCTGCTGCTGTTCGCTCTTCTTTACATTCACTGTATGCAGACAGACTGATGCTGCTACTGTTCGCTGTTCGTTACAGTCACTGTCTGTAGACAGCCTGATGCTGCTGCTGTTCGCTGTTCTTTACATTCACTCTCTGCAGACAGCATGGTGCCTGTTTCAGTCATTCGAAGGCCTTCAGTCAATTTCAAATTATTCGTTCTCCTCTCTGTATGCTCTGACTCAGATTCCTCTCCCCCATTAGAGGAATTTTGTTTCCGAAATTCCACAGTGTGTTAAATGTTTGTCTCCTGGTCAGGGGAGTTCAGTCGCTGCAAGTAATTCTCAGACTCTGCATTAAAAAATTGCTTTCTTCGTATGATAATTATTTTCTGGCAGTAAACGACATTAAATTCCGAATAATAAGAGACGAGATTAATTTCGCGTTATTGTATTAAAACTTTAAACGCCGAATTAAATCCCATCTGCTACCTGCTGGCATTATTAGAAGCTCACCATATTCTCGACGTTGGCAGGATAAGGGTTAATTATGTTGCGGAAAAGTATCATATAATCAAGAGTTTTTTGTGTCTAAATTTGATATCAAGTCTGCAGTTACTTGAGAATTCAGTTTTGCTACGACCACATTAGAGTAAAAAAGAACACAACTAGCAGAAATTCCCTACCTACTCTTAGAACAATAAGCAATTCAACGTCCCCATATTTCCCCTATAAATATCGGGAAACTTTGAATGAAAACTATTAAAATTATATAACCACTGATAGAGTAAGGGAGAATATCTCGTGCCATGAAATCAACCCCACCGTAATATTCACAATTTCTGGGAAAGGAAAAAAATATTATTCCGATTTCAGAGTAATGTTTCGTATTGAGCAAATGAAAGTGTTTTTTGTCTTTTGCAGAAAGAAAATTTTGAGTGCATCCTGTTGGTGATACTGCTCTTCAGCGCAATTACGAATGGAGCAATGCTGCCATATACTTCACTTACTTTAGAGGAGGTTCATTTGGTGCGCTGTCTGACAAAAATCAGCCAAAGATATTTCGCACCAGGAAGATCTGTGGTTATATCATCGCCATCTAACTACCGAGATGTGCAACAGGAACTGATTGCAGAGATTCATCAAACTTCTCTCTGGCCTGCCGTTGTTACTGTTGATGGTAATATTAGCATACCCGAAAAATCAGACTTTATAGATAGAGATGGCAGTTATATTATTTTAATACCAGATGGGAATATCGAGAGTATTGATGCACAATTATTTGGGTTAATTTTAGATAGAAAAAAAGAATTCACACAACTCTGGAATTCTGAATCTCGGCTTGTAGTGGCTGGAGCAAACGAATTCTCAATGTCACAACAAATGGATATATTTGATTATTTCTCAAAATTCAGATTATATAACACCATTATAGTAAGCAAAGAACTTATTATAATAGACAAAGAACTTAGCAGAACGATAATCGTTAATAATATAGACACAGGCATGAAATTGGGAGTGTTCACTTGGTTTCCATATCACAGTTCAGACCGTTGTACTGAAGTGAATGATATCACCCTACTGGACAGTTGGGTTATTTCTGCACAAGGACACTTCACCAAGAACAATGACTTGTTTTCAGGAAAGATCAGTAATAGCTTCAACGGATGTCCTGTGAATGCTCTTATATTAGACAATAAATGGCTCTTTACTACGATACATATAAATATCACGTATTCTAATGGGACTGTTGTGACTTATGTAACAGGTTCGGAGATGGAATTACTAAGCATCGTTTTGCAACAGATGAACATGACTCTTATTCATGTCCCTATTCCAGAATGTTTTGTAAAAGGGGAAAATTGTTTAAATGATATAATTTTTTCTTTGTTTCTAAGGGAATATGATATAATTGTTGGTAATATGGGAAACACTTTTTTATTAAATAAATTACTTTCCGCCACTACTTCCTATTACTTAATGACATACCGCTGGTTTGTACCGTGCTCTGATAAATATCCAAGATGGAGCAGCATCTTTAGAATACTTTCTGTGGAACTTTGGTTAGTTCTGATAATATCGATTGTGATTGTGGCCATCTCGACTACACTTGTTGGGCGATACAGCTGCACGTCTGAGTGGCAAGGGTACAAGAGCCTGAAAAGTTCTTTCACCAACCTCTGGGCTGTCATTCTAGGGGTGTCAGTGTCAACAATGCCACGCACCCCGTCACTACGTTCGCTGTTCCTCGCCTGGGTGTGTTTCTCTCTGGCCTTCAACACAGTGTTCCAGGCATTTCTCACAACGTTTCTTATTGATTCCGGCTACAAAACGCCAATTAAAAACATGGAAGAACTGTTCGCTTCAAATATTAAATTTGCCTACCCTCAAATTTACAGTAGAATTTTCGAGATAAGTGACGGACCGGAGTCATTACAAATAAAAAGATATCATGTGAACTGTCCTTCCAAGGAAGTTTGTGTTACATGGGCAAAGGATCACAAAAATGTTTCAATTTTTTTGTTCGATAAGGAAGCTGAAGTACGTTACGCTGGGGGTGACTTTGTTGGTGAGAAATCAGAACCATTATTGTGCAAGTTAGAAGATGGCATAATTTTTAGCTTTGGCCAGTCCATGCTAATGTTTCATGGAGACCCACTGTTGAGGAGAATTAATGAAATTATTGATCATGTGGTTGAAGCAGGTTTACATATATTATGGGACTCCCTGCAATTGCATTTGTTTAAAATATATTCCCGGAAAATAGCTATCGTTCAACCGCTTGATGAATATTACAGCTTTAACCTTTCTCACATGCAACCTGCCTTCTATTTACTTTCGATTGGCTGGTGTCTAAGTGTCTTTTGCTTTATGGTCGAGGTGTTGCACATTCGCTTATTAAGAAAAAGAAATTGAAGTTTTAGTATGTGGTCTGCTACGTATTTTGAATTATGTTGTGTGTTACATAGGACTATATCATCCACACCCCTCAACGATTTCATTTGCCATCTGTCAGTCTCTGAATTTATAAATTTGTGTACTTAGGCATGCGTGTACAAATCAAATAGAAAACTCTTTGGCGAGTGGCCTGTAAAACTGTCGCTTGTTATGCACGTCTGTATGGAGTGATGTGTTTTCCTTATGAATTATCAATCATTATTATCGTTAAATCTGGTTCTTCAAATATTCCTTCCCTTAATGTTCCAAAAAATTTCCTTTAAGCTTAATTTGGAATTTGATTAGTACTAATGTTCAGGTGGCAGTCTGATTGCTGTTTTCTTTATGTTACTGAATTTCTCACCATATTCCACCGAATTATGCACTCAATGAACACGCTATACCGGAAAGTAACGTTGCATGCATTTACAGACTTAGAAATGGAGAGCACAATTTTTACCAAACCAATGGTGCATCGTTTGGAATTGTGTAATATTTGACTGTATTTCCCTGTAATTTACTTAAACACAGTCTTAGTGCAATCATCCATTTTTTTTAAATTCATGGTGATTCGTAACTAATAATTTAAAATAATTTATAGGAAATAATTAGTGTTCCATTTCATGTGTGCTTCTGTATAATCCTATAATTTTCTTGTCACTGTAACTGTTGTGATGCTCGTAGTTCGAATGTTACGATAGCACCGATATCCTCCTTATTTCTTGTAAGAGAGTTCCCAGATCATTACTTGGGATATTGACTTCTATTTCAGTTATATTAATGAATGAAACTATCATTATCAAACAATCTGTATGATTCACCAAACTGTGACACATTTATCTGTCTGTCAACTTTAAAAAAGGAAATAAATTTATTTTAACTTATGAAAATCTTCCCAATAAGTTTTAAAGCAATTAATATATAATATAGTTTTAAGATACATACTATGTAAATTATTAACTTAAAATTATTTCGATTGCCTTCTTCATGTAACGTGTAATACACATTCACTAAAAATTCACTTTTATTTAAACATCTTCTCATTTTATTTATGTATAAAATATTTGAATTCTTTTATGACGTGTACCACACAAGAAGAAATGTTATGAATTTTTCTTAAATGTTTCTCAATTTACAATAAATAAAACTTTATTTAACAACAGAAATTATCGTTAAGTTGCTTATCTATTTCATTTCCCAGGCCTGTGTCGAAATTAAAAAAGAAGAATTTCCTACATCTCTGAAATTATAGGCAGCATTCACATTTTGAACGCAGTTCTGCCCAACCTACATACGACAGCTAAATCACATCCCACAACACTGTAATTACATATCATTCTTCAAAATGATTACTGAAAACTCAAAACCTGTCGTGTCTACTGGCCGCACTACACCAGTGCCCAGAATACCGCTACACATGATGCTGAAAAGGAAGGAATGGAAATGTAACAGTACATAGGGGAAGACACCGTGTATATTAAAGTTCTTGATTAATAACACATTATTTTACATTTAGTAAAATTTCATTTCTTGAAAATAAGAATTTAGCTTATGTAATTATAAAAGAATACATAATTTTTTGAAGCCTGCTTTTTGGTTTTTTGATTGACTCATACCAATAAATGATATTGTACATGATAACTTTTAATATCAATTTCGTGCTACATAACGTTTCTCATATAAGACGGAATCCATAAATAAAGACTAAATAAAAGTTAAAGTGTTTAGTTAATCACTTATTGAATAAACATTTGTTTTAAAATTAGATATGCAAGAAAATATAATTTTTTTTAGGGATAAAACAGATTTATTTTTTCTCCAGTCGATTTTAATTAAGCGAAGTCTCTTTTCTGAGATACACCATCACACCAATAGACACACACTACTAACACATACAATTAGACATACACACACACACACATTTGGGATCACAAAAATCAATATAAAAAATTACACACTCACATGTAATTAGACAAACAAAAATTGATATACACAACTTGAAACAAAATTAGGCGCTTTTATGAACATAAATAAGAAACACAATTAGACGCACAGAATTGGACAAATAAAATTAGACATACACAATTACACACTCACACAAAATTAAATGTAATCTAATAGAGACACAAAATTAGACACACAATTACACACCCATATTTCGACAAATAAATTAATCACATTATTAGACAAACACAATTTAAAACACAAATTAGGTGCACACAATTTGAGACACACAATTAGACACATAAATACACAAACGCCTTTTGAGAAACAAAACCGGTAGAAATCTTTTGAAGAAGCATTTTTCGCTCTACATATGTTGTTGCCTACACAACACACAATACACAAAAAACAGTCAATCTCGTACTATAATGTAATATTTAGTCGCGTTCGAGCTACACATTTTGTAGTGGAAAATGAAGAAATTTGACATATTCTGAATGTGTGATTACAGCCTTCTTTGGCCAGTAAGAATTGCTTATGGTCCTTACCTTTCTCTGTGACATTTCTTGTCATACAATATTATTTTACATAATTTCATATATTTCAAATTTTTTAAAAAATAGTTATTGAATTTGAATTGCGAGTCTTCAGTTGTTTATGAATATATCTTAAAATTTTCTTATTCTAAGAATATTAGGGAGAGAAATAATTATATATATATATTTATATATATTTGTATTTTTCATCTTGTAAAATGAATCTATAACATTCTCGACATCTTTTCAAAGAATACAGATATACAAAATTTCATGGATTTCCTTCCGGGTGGACACGATTTGTTTCCAAGAATAGACAGAAGGCAGACGGAAGAACAGAGGAAAGTGTTAATTTAAAATTCACTTATCTCCTTTATGTGAATGTCCAAACAATAGACGAATATCCACGCTGTCAACGGTTCGGAAGTTGCCTTTCTTGCACTGTTCGCTTAAAATCCAATTTCAAAGAACCTAGATGAAGACAGTCGGCTAAACCGAAACGTATCTACATATTTATCAAACTGAGCTATGCTTGAAATATTGATGCGAATATTTAAATATTAAAACTTCAAAATGTGGAGAAGAGAGAATGGAAATTAATACTAAGTGGGATGACATTAGATGCTGAAAATGAAATGAAATACAATTTTCGCCATGGTTTGGTAAGGCACAATTATATTTTTGAGGGGGATCGGAGTGTTGAACTGGCAGTCGATCAGGCAATGTGCAGTTCGATACTAAACTTGCCACCGCTGTTACTGCAGTTACAGTGAAAACACTTGTCTGTACACAGTGTCACTGTGTCGTAACTATCGGTCTTTTAAATTTAATTGTGATATAATATGGCGAGTAGATAGAAAAGTATCAGCAAATTTCATGTAGCAGTCTTAGATTTTTAGAGCAGAGTCTTGTGTTTTGATTGGGTGGTATTTTATATTTATTTTTTTTTTTCTGGCTCTACAATGAATATCTACTCATCATTTCTGTAGCTTACATAACGATCTGTTTTCGAATAGTGTTTGTTTAAACGGCTATAAAGAAGAAATTTGGACACAATTAAATTATTATAGTAATTTGTTGGACAGACTGGGAAAAATACATCACTTTTAGAACAAGAAAATTTATAACTACCAAGTTCTATTACTATCTCTCAGCATAACAATGAACACGTGTTAAATTAGTTCTTCCACGGTTCTTATTTTTTCTTTTACAATGACTCATCGACACAAAAATTGAGAAAACGTGAAATTTAAAGAGGAGCTTAAAATATAAAACCACAAAAACTTACTTTTCATTGTATACTGTGTAACTTTTGTAATTTGCTTAAAATGCTGCCTTCGTATCTATCAAATTTAAAGGTCAGTTCTTTTGGAAATATACGTTCTCTTCTGGCCATTAACTTTATTGCCTTTTGGGGCGTGGCACCATGCAATTTGGTAGATTATATGAGAGTTTTAGTAGAATATGTTACTTGAGCTGTACGTAATTCTGAAATGTATTTTGATGTACGTGCCTTTCCACTGTGGTTAAAGTGAGCCATTCTATTTCAGCCTAGGTTACTTGCAAATTGGGAGCTGTTATAAAATGTACGCGTAGAATCTATTTTTTTGAGTTGTGAATATTCATTGCTTTCATATTGCGTATGCATGTATTTTTTATACATTTCCTATTTAATTCCAATGCAAATCATTCCTGAAAATATTAAATCCCTGTGGGGTTGGTAAATCATAATATTCCCTCTGGGAGCCTCGAAATTAATTAGTAATTTTGCCCAAGTCACAACACTGAATCATTTATTGTAGAATTTGACATTCAGAGGAACGTACAACGTGTTATATTCTTCTAATAACAGCCAATGACATACAATATTTCCCAAATTTATTTGGTAATATTTTACAAATTTGCGACATATCTACTCTCCATCAACAGGAATCTCATCACTGTATACACTGAAATAGGTAAGTTTCATGATACTTAGGTTGACTGTCTGCCAGTGAGGTCAGGATGGAACTCACTCAGGATTCTGGAAGAAGTAACATTATAAAGTTCGCAAATATAACCTTGGAAAAGGAGGAAGTGTTAAAATTCAAGAAGAATTTAGTGCAGATTGAAGTCAGATAATGCTTGCTATTATTACGTTCAAGGTCTTGTTTCTTCAAGCATTCTTTCCAAATATATAAATGTTAATATACAAAGAATTGTAATCGCTTCTTTCCTTTCGTCTATTTGGGAAAATTCGTTGCTCCCATTGAGAGAGGGACGTAGGATGAGGGTGTGTGACAATAGGGTGTTGAGGAGAATATTTGGGTCTAAGAGGGACGTGGTAACATTGCAGTGGAGAAAACTAAATTGTGAGGAGTTAAATGATATGTAATTTTCACCCGACATATTTCCGCTGATCAAAAATGGAGAAGAATGAGATGGGAGGGGCATGTAGCACGCATGGAGACGGATAAGTTTGTACAGGGTTTTGGTAGGGAATCCTGAGAGGAACAGACCTCTTGGAATACACAGGAATAGATGGGAGGATAATATTATTTGTATCATCAAGAAGTGGGATGTGGAGTTACGGACTGGATGTTTCTGGCTCGGGATAGGGAAATGTAGCGGGCAATTGTGAATGAGATAATGAACCTTAGAGTTACATAAAATGCGGGGAATTACTTGACTAGCTTATAAATGTTTAACTTCTGAATAAGGACTCTGCACCAAATACAAAGTAAGTAATTCGACGTCAGGCAGCGACAGCCACACTAATTTGCTCTTTTATAGAATTATTGAAATTCATGTCCATTTTAAGTCCCACAAGTGGACTAAAGTTACAGCTCGACTCTTTCATTAATATTGCCGTTAGATGAGAGAGAAAGATTAAAACCAATCCCTGAATGTTTTACCCCTAAAAAAGTGATCCTTTTTCCATTCCTGTTTAGTTGTTTAGTTCCCAAAGCCGGTCTGTTTGGTTACAGAATTTTCTCGTCTCTGCTAGGTTTCGGTACCAGCACGGCCAAGTATATATATAGTACTTTAACGTTGTATATAATAGAGAAATATAAAAATAAGTACCTTAACTGAAGAGATGTTTTGCAAATTTAGAATGTGAATAATGCAAGTGCGTGTGAATTACCTAAAGTCAAATTAAACAATTATTTCGTCCTTCGTACAGATTAGTATTTTCCTACAAATTTCCCTGCTCGAAATCCTTTTGACCTTTTGTCTTTACTTCGTGCTCTTGTTTGTTCTTTTATCTCTGTAATCAGAGATGGTAAAGACGTAAATTCAATAGTGGGATTGTTTTATATTCAGCGGATTGATTGAATGATTGATTGATTACTTTGTTCTGCAATCACTTTGAAAAAATCCATCGTACAGGAACCGATGAGAATTCAGAAGACTCCTAAGAACTATCCAAAAGAAAAAATTTCAAATTTCAAATTACATTAGCTAAAATTTAAACATTTCGCCAAAAATTATGTTTGTTGTATTTGAATTTTTATATTTTCCTAATAATTAATCCACAGTTGGATCCAGCAGACTTAACAGTTAAGTATTTGATTTGTGGTTGGGTGTAGCCAAGTTCGATTTACAGGAAGGACGATGTTATTCTTGAAATTTTGAATGAAATATAAATGCTTTCACTTTCAATGAGAGTTTATAAAAATGGTCGCAGAAATCAGTAAGTTTAGAAAAACAATATTGTGTGTGAAATGACACATACTGCTCTATTTGTCACACGGCGCTAACTTCAATTCTGAAATTCAGGTGCATAAAAATCCTCTGGCTTTACAGAATATGGACAAACGTCATGTTTTGCTTTGTATCTTTAGCTCTGGCTATCATTGAATCAAATGAACATTGTAAAATATTCTTTCTTTTGTGTGGTTTTCAATGGAGAGAGTAGAAAATGGAAAGGTGGCTTGTCCTCAGAAAAACAATTTAGCCTGTAACAAACAATTCAGCCATTAGTCAGGCAGTTCTTTCACGCCATTTCTTCAGTGAAACTGTTTGCAGCAAAAGACTCACAGGTCTTTTTCTCCCCAGAACTTTTATGAAGTTATGATAAGTTATCTGCCGTTTATTTCGCATTCAATCCTCCACAAATTAAGTTCATTTGCCGTTCCCGGGCAGCAGTTTCACAAACTGAGGATACCGTTAGGAGAAATGAAACTTTACACAAAACAGGTACTAACAAATATGCCTGAATTCGATCTGTCTAAAAAATTGTTAATCTGGAGGTTACGACATTTGAACAGTGACAATTACGATATACATTCTTCGAAGTTACGTGGTAAAAGTTTTGCAAACATATAAATAAATCAATAATTGGTGCAACTGTGAGCATGTGTCGGTCGGATTCTTTAGTTGTAAGCGGTGAGGAAGAAGAAATAGGCAAGATCTGAAGTTCTTGATTCGATCATTGTGGAATGTGGCACTGTTTCAACTGGTAAAAGGGACTTACCAGAGGGGAATATTACTTATATATTCGGGATCGAGCATTGGAAGGAAAATGGAATTTCGTTTACAAAATTTGGTAAACTTTGCTTACTTTATTAAATCCAATTTATTTAAAGAATCAATAAGGATTTTCGCAGACATACCGTAGTGGTTTGTTGGTCGAAATGTGGATATTTTCATGTATATATCTGGTTAAGAACAAAGGATGAAAATCTCGAATTTTTAAAAGAATGTCACACCATATCTACTCAGTACTGCTCTATAAAATTTTCCTCCCGAAATTGTATTCTTCTGGGTAACAACCTTAGTTATCAGAATGCAGTGAGTTCCTAATCAATTATTAAATATTTTAAAATTTAATTTCTCAATTTAATGTGACTAAACTATGTGTATTGCACAAAATTATTTGTGATAAAACTTTTCTTCTAACAATTTTAGAGCTGATTAAATATAGAAGAAACATATGGAAGAAACACAGAATAAAAGGTTAGCGACCTGTTGCATTTTTTATGAATTAGCATAAAGAATTATAATAATTTATCAGGTAGGTCGGCATATTATATGGATAATATAAAATATAAATTCTCAGCAACTCCGTATATTTACACAAAATGCCTGTGTTTCCCTGGCGTAGTGGGAAAAAGCAATAAAACTTAGCGGTCCTTTAAGGGTTAAGGTATATTGTTCAGTTGGCAAACAAATGGTTTTAGAACGAATTGCTGCGCGATGGAGCAATTTGACTGATTTAGTTCATTCATTTATTTGTAACAGTGACTTAAAATTATTTTCGGTTTTCATAAAAAAAATCATATTTCCGTTGCCAATTTCGGTAAATAATTAACGCCATTCATCGGAGTAAAATAAGAACGTGTTTCTGTCCTGTATAAAAACCTGACACAAAATAAGTTTCCGTCAAATATCCGCAGTAAAGAATTGCTTTGAAATGTCGCAAACTACGTACAATGACACAATGTAACAACTGAATTATTACTAAAACCAGAAAACATTTCTATTTTTGGTAAATTGTCGTTTTTTCCATCAGAGTGTTGTCAGTTATTTTTTGTTCTCTTCTTTAAAGTTAAGTTAATTTTGATTTTTCTTTCATAAATAAATACATTCGCAAGTAACAGATTATTACTAACAGAAAATTCTACAGCCTATATAAATATTTCGTTTTCAACATAAACGAAAACACTAAGTTTAAGGTTGGAGATAGCAACAGAAATAAGTTGAAGTTATATTCAAATATGAGATTAACTAAACATTAGTGTCAAATACGTGCAGGAAACAAATAATTTTTTAATCCAACGTAATATCTGCAAATGTCAAACGTTAGAGGAGGAAAATTGTCTGTCCGAATGAACCGTATCAAAGTAGCCCTACACAATAACAGTCACGTGACAGTTTAGTGGTCTTCACGTAACACACAACACGATGCAGTATAAATGCACAATTGCACTGTTGCTGTTCAGCAGTACGCTGATGTGCACTGTGATATTGACAGGTAAGTAGGAAGTTTAATGCTAAATTCTTATTCTGTTATTCAAATCTATTAGACCACATACGTAAGAAAAAAAATAATGAAATTGCCATTTGTAAATAAATTAGTGATTGGAGAATATTATCACGGTCGATATGCGGTACATTCCCTTAAAAGGCTCCTAAATTTCGAAGAAGGCTTGCCGTCTTCCCCATGATGGCGTATTCCGAACCACTTGTAACAAATCACAGGGCATCTCATCGCAGAAGTCAGCTGGCTTCAGACACGCACTGTGAGGAATAATACGTAAAAAAATCCTTTGTTTAGTGAGATTTTATCCACAAAGTAACAGTCATTTTAAATGATAAACTTCAAACAAAGTTACACAAAACTTATGGCCCTACAATTCAAGTCACAAGATTAGAAACTTCTGCGTAAACAGACGAATACTGGCGTCTCAACCTTTCAGCAGAATCACTCCGAACTACTCTTACATGAATTCGAAAACTCTCCTGACTTGTAGACTCGACCTAACCTGGCTAGTTTTAGAGGAGGCAGATGGTTGAGGATTAGTGCAATTCAGAATGGTATATCAAAATTGAGTTTATTTTAATTAGACGGAAATCATGTTGAGAATTGTGACTTAATGTGTGATGAATTCTGCGGAACCACTAATGCTTGAGAATAGAGAATTTGACGTTGCGATATCTATAGAAAATCTATAAGAACAAAAAACGTTATTTATCAAACCCAATCAGAAGTGATCGAAGCATAAGAGAAGGAAATTTCACTCTGAAATCTATAGACTAATTAACTCTATTTGGAAATAACAAGAATTGCTTGAGGGTTGGAAGGAGTCGTTCATTGTATCTATCGATTAGCAGGGTTATAAAATATTTTGTCGTAATTAAAGAGGCTTGACAGAATATTTGGACCTAGAAGAGATGATGAAACATGGGAGGGGATCTACATAATGAGGTGCTTAATGATCTGCGCTCCACAAACCATATTTTTAGGGTGATAAATTCGCGAAGAATGAGATGCGCGGTTCACATAGCGTGTATTGGTGAGAGGAGAGGCGTATATTGGTTTGGTGGAGAACAGTGATGAAAAAGACCATTTTGGAGACGCAGGATTAGCTGTGAGAATAATATTAAAATGGATCTTCCGGAAGTGGAATGTAAGAGTATGGACTGGAAAGAGTGTGCTCATGATAGGGACAGTCCGCGGGCACATGTGATTGCGGCAATGAACATTCGGGTTCCATAAAATAAGAAATTTCTGACTGTTTTTGTACTTCTTCGTTTCTCAAAAGAATGTGCTCAATGGGGTAAGGAAGTAGATAAATATTTAAGGAGGAATATTATTTTTCCAACCTATAATTTATAAAATTCATGCTGTAGAGCTTGACTCCAAATGCGGAGATATAAATTGGGGGATATAGTATATATTTCGAAAAACATATTATCTACTAATAATATATTCTACTTTCGTCAAATTCTGAAGGAAGATGGGGACACAACAAGCAGTGCATCAGCTTTTTTAAGCCTCAAGAAAACTTTGATTCAGTTATAGCAAAGGTCTTATATAATAACCCCATTAAGTGTGTTTTCGCTATGAAAATTTTAATTATAATAAAGTTGTGACTGAAAGAATCCTATAGCAAGTTCTGTATAGGAAAGCATTTGTCGTATTTCCTATTAGGAATACTTTGAAGGAAGGAGACGATTTGTCACCATTACTTTAGGATTTGCTTTAGAATACCCCATTAGGAAAATGCATGTTTACAATGATGATTGAAATTTAGTTGTATACATCAGGTCTTGTTTTATGTTGATGATGGCAATATATTTGACGGAAGCTCTATAAGTTGCTAGTAAGACGAGTGGACTGTATGTGAATGCTGATAAAAATAGAGTATGGTCATGTCACGAGATCAGAATGCAAATGAATACAAACCATATCGATTGATTGAAAAGGTGAATAGGATTAAAATGTTGGAATGAATCTAAAATATCAGAGTTCTATTCAGAACATATTGGGAGAAGATTGAAGTTAGGGAACGCTAGCTAACATTCGATGCAAGATCTTTGGTCATCCAGGTTAATTTAAAAAAATATAAAAATGAAGATATATAGAACTCTAAAATTGCTTGTTTTTGCTCAAATTGAGAGACGAAATTAGGCTGAGTGTGTTTGTGAATGGGTGCTGAGGGGAATATTTGGACCTAAGAAGGATGAGGTAACAGGGGACTGGAGAAAATTATATATAGAGAAGCTTAATTAGCTGTATATATAACCAAATATTTTTCGGGTGATCAAATAAAGAAGAATAAATTGTTTGAGTAATGTTGCATATATGGTGGAGAGGAGAATTTCATACAGGTTTTTGGTGGGGAAAACGGAGGGAAATAACCATTGGAAGAACAGGAAGTAGATGAGAGAAAGTTATTGAAATAGAAATTCAGGTAGCGGAATGGGGAACATCGATTGGATTTTGGTGGTTCACGAGTGAGACCGGCGTTTGCAACTTGTGAATCCGGTAATGAAAATTATGTTTCCATAAGGAGTGGGGGAATTCTTGATCAGCCGAGAAAATGTTAGCTTTCTAGAAAGTCCCTGCCCCATGCAATAAGTAAGGAAGTAATTAAGTAAGTAAGTAACACTTATGACGTCAGGCAGCCTCTGCCAAACTTGCCTGCTTGGAACATATTGAAACTAGCATCAGAGTGTCCGAAAACATAAATTGAAACTACCAGCGAGCAGCAACAACTGCACAAGACATCATGAAGAGGCTGGCTTGCCTCACAACAGAGAACGTCCTTATGTCACTGAACATATAGCAAAAAGAAACACTCATTATTATTTCTTTCCCTTTCAGAACATTCACACAACAAGACATCAGGCAACCTCACAATGCTTTGTCCAATTGCTACTGCTATCATTTCGTTAACGTCACTGTCTGAAGAAAGATTGATGCGAGCTTCAGTCACACGAAACCCCTCAGTGAATTTCACAATACTCGTCCTTCCTAAAGGCTGTGACTCAGGTTCGTCTGCTTCATTAAAGGTGCTCTGGATCCGAAAATCCACTGTGTGTAACAGTGTTGGCTCTTGGTCTTGGGAGTTCAGTCACTGCACGGAATTTTCAGCCACCGCAAGTAAAATTTGCGTTTTTATATGACAAATATTGTCTGGCGGAAACAACATTCAATTCATTGCAATAAGTGAAAAGAAAAATTTCTGGATATACTACTTATTATTTTGTGAATAAAAATCATTTATTCCAGATAATATTGTGCTGAAATTCGATACCAAATCTGTAGTTATTTGAGAGTTCAATTTTACTACGTCAACAACAGAACGAAAAGAACACGGCTAGCAAAATTACCCTACCTACACTTAGAACGATATCACATTCTATGTCAAAATATTCCCCCTATAGATTAGAGGTTTATAATTTCTTAAGTTTGGAACATGACATAGATTATTGAAGAAGAAGATTTAAATAACCAAACAACAGGTACAGTGAGGGATTAAATCCTATGACATAACCTCAAGGCCACCGTAATAAATACGGTTTTTGGGAAAAGAATTAAAATTTATACATTGTTACAAGTAATGTTTGGTAGGGAGCAAATGAGAGTGTTTTGTGTCTCTTGCAGAATGGAAGTTTTGAGTGCATCCTGTTGGCGATACTGTTCTTCAGCGCAATTACGAATGGAGCAATGGACTACCAGGGCGATCTGAGGTGATATCATCGCCGGCTACATACCGAGATGTGCAACAGGAACTGATTGCAGAGATTCATCGAACTTCAATCTGGCCTGTCGTTGATACTGATGATGGTAAAATTATCATGTCCGAAAAATCAGAATTTATAGATAGAGATGGCAGTTATATTATATTAATTCCAGATGGGAATATCTGTAGTATTTATGTAGAAATTGCAGGGCTAAATGGAGATCGAAAAAAAAAGAATTCACACAAATCTGGAATTCTGAATTTCGGTTTGTTGTTGCTGGAGCAAATGAATTCTCATTGTTACAAAAAAGGGCATATTTGATTATTTTTCACAACTCCGAATATATAACTTCATTATAGTAAACAAAGAACATAATGTAATACACAAAGATTATAGTACACCGACAAAAGTTAATGATGTAGACACAGGCACGAAATTGGAAGTTTACACTTTGTTTCCATATCAGAGTTTAGACCATTGTACTGAAGTGAATGATATCACCCTAATGGAGAGTTGGGTTATTTCTGCATAGGGGAACTTCTCCAAGAACACAGACTTGTTTCCAAGAAACATCAGTAGTAACTTCAAAGTTTGTCCTATGAAAGCTCTTGTATTTGACACTAAAAAGAATTTTACTACGAAATATGTAAATCTCACGTATTCCAATGGGACTGTTGTGAATTATATAGCAGGCTTGGAGATGAAGTTACTTAGCATCGTTTTGCAGCAAATGAACATGACTTTTTTATGTCTCTACTCCAGAAAGTTTTGGAAGGAAGAAAAATGATTTAGTAATATCTATGCTTCTAAAGAAAATTTATATCTTTTTCGGTAATAAGGCAAACAATTTTTTATCAAATAAACTTATTTCCTCTACAAAATCTTAATATATCATGAGTGTCCGCTGGTATGTACCTTGTTCCAATTCAGGTAAGCGTCTTTAAATTCCTATAAAGTCCTTGTCACTGTAGCTCTCGTGCATGTCGTAGTTCCAATGTTACGTTTACACTGATTTTCTCTTAATTTCTTGTAATAGCTTCCCCAGATCATTACGTGTGATATTGCATTATGTGTCAGTTGTATTAGTGAATGAAATTGTCATTATCAAAGCCTGCCTTATCGTTTACCAAAACGTTTCCTAAAAATTGTGATTTTTTACCCGTGCTTCATTTTTATTAAGCAGATATTATATTTTAACTTACGAATATCTTCCCAATAATTTTAATATAAATATACTCTTACAAAATATTCACTTTTATTTAGACAGATACTCATTTTTAAACATATAATGTTAACAATTTTTATGACGTACCTCGCAGGAAGAAATGTTGAGATTTTTTTTAAAAGTTTCTCTATTTTCACTAAATAAAACTTTATTTTAGAACAGAACTTATCTTTAAATTGTTTTCTCTTTCATTTCCTTTGGTCTGTATTCGAAACTAAAAGAGAAGAATTCCTTGCATCTCTGAAATTATAGACAATGTTTACATTTTGAACGCAGTTCTCCCCAATCAACATACTTGAGCTACGTCACATACCACAACACTGAAATTGCATAATATTCTTCGAAATGATTATCGGAAACCACAAAACATAACACGAAGGCTGCTTGCAGTACATCAATTCCCACAATACCGCTAAACAAGATGCTGAAATGAAAGGAATGGAAATGAAAGAGTACATAAAGAAGACACGGCTTACATATAATTTTTTTGATTAATAACACAATAAATTACATTTTGTAAAATTTAATTTCATTAATATAAGAATTTAATATATGAACATGTAAAATCATGCATCTTTTGTTGATGCCTGGTTTTTTTTATTGATTATCACATACCAAATAATGATTGTATATATGTTAATTGTAGATATCAATTTGGGAGTTTCATCACACATAACGTATTGTCATATAAGAAGGAACATATAAATAAAGAGCAAATGTAAGGAAAAGTATTTAGTTAATCACTTATTGAATAAACGTTTATTTTAAAATTATTTATGCAGGAAAATATAAAGATTTTGGAATTAAATAAATTTTTTAAATTAATCTTAATTTTACAAAAATTCTTTTTTGAGTTACACTAAAATACGAAAGGACACACAATACTAAACCATACAACTGGACACACACATTTGGACACATATAAACCGATATAAAAATTTACAAACTTAGAACCTATTAGACACACAAAATTAGATATACACAACTTAAAACAAAATTAGACGCTTTTATACACATAAATAAGGAACACAATTAGACGCACACAATTGGACACATACAATTAGTCATAACAATGAAACACTCAGACAAAATTAGATACACACAAATAGAGACACAAAATTTGACACACAATTCCGCACCCATATTTCGACAAATAAATTGACATATTATGTTTTCTGAACCGTGCATCATCTTGATATTTGAGTAAAGTAAATCAACGAATTAGTCGCAAGCTCCTTAGGATGCATGTATTAATATTCGAAACATGTTGAGCACTGAATAAAGTAATAATAAAACAAGTGGCATCGAGTTGGTCTCTCTTTATTCAAAATTGACACATTATTTGACAAACACTTTTGAACACACAAATAGACACATAAATAGAAACAAGCCTTTAGACAAACAAAATCGGCACGACACTTTTGAAGGAGTATTTGTCCCACAAAATATGCTGCTAACTACACAACACATAATAGAAAAAAGACAGGAAATCTCGTACGTAAAACCAATAATTATTCGCTTTCTAGCTACCATTTTTGTGGCGGAAAATAAATAAATATTACATATCCTGAATATATGATTATATTTTTGTTTGGCCAATAAGAATTGCGCATGGGCCTTTCTGAAAATCTTCTCATTTTAAGAGGATTCGAAAAAAAAATAATTAAATATATGAATATGTTTTTCTTCTTGTAAAATTCCTGTTTGTGTTTTAAGTAATGAAACTTTTACATTTTCGACACTTTTCCAAGAATACAGCTATAAAAGTTTCAAGGATTTCCTTCCGGTTGGAGACGATTTGTTGCCAGGAACAGACAGGAAGACAGACGGATAGACAGACAAATGTGTTAATTTAGAGTTCACTTATCGCCACTTTGTGAATGTGCTAGCAAAAGACGAATATCCATGCCGTCAGAAGTTCGGAATTTGCCTTTCTTGCACTTTCCGCTTAAAAGCCAGTTTCAAAAAACCTACATGAAAACAGTCGGTTAAACCGATATGTACCTACCTTCTTATCAAACTGAGCTATTCCTGTAATATCAATGCGTGTTTGTTAAGTTTAATCGTTGAAAATGTGGAGAACAAAGAATAGAAAATAATATTAATGGGATGCTATTAGATGCTGAAAATGAAATTGAATACACTTTGCGCTTTGGACTGGTAAGACAAAATTATAGTTGGGGGGGGGGGTGTAAGGTTTGCGGGGGCTGTTGTTGTGGCAGTCGATCAGTCAATGTGCAGTTCGATATTAACCTTGCCACCTCTGTTACTGCAGTAAGAGGGTAAACACTTGTCTGTACACAGTGTCACTGTGTCGTAACTATCGGTTTTTAAATTTAATTGTGGTAAAATAAAATGGCGAGTAGATAGAAATTTAGTTTATTAGTTTATAACAACGGCCTAAGTAATATAACTTTGAATGGAGCCCCACTGTTCAGGCGAGTTACTGAAATTTTTGATCGAGTAGTTGAGGCAGGACTTTTCAATTTCTGGATATCACTGGACCAGCACTTGGATAATGTTGTATCTCAGATAATAGCTATCGTAAACCCAATTGATGAATATTACAGCTTCAACCTGTAACAAATGCAAACGGCATTCTATCTCCTTTTAATGGGTTTGGATCTAAGAGCTCTGTTTCATTTTCTAAATGTTGTACAATCGCTTATTTAGCAAAAGATAATGAAGCTGATAGTGTGTGGACCGAATCGTAATTTTGACTTTTGACAGTATTTACACAGGACTACCTCACCCACAACTTGCCAGCGATTTCACTTAGCAGCTTCTTTCGAGGGAATAAGCAATAACTAGATTGTGTAGGAACGGAAACTTGGTAAATCCTTATCTAAATCATTCTACATCTCAGAGATGAACTGAAGAATTTTATTTTTTTTCAAGTTAGGTATAATCTTTGTTGTTTAAAATTTTCGGTTTAACGTTTGGGATAGTAATCTTACCTGGGATTGGTGAGTAATTTTGACTCGATTCGATTTTGTCGCATACGAATTTATTCATTTTTCAAATTAGACAATTAGTTTATAAAAACAAGTAACAAAATCACTTTTGTGTACCTTGTAAAACAATACAGTATTATCAACGGCTTTATAAATTTAAAGGATTTCCTCAATATATTATCACGTTTTTAAGCCTGTTTGTTCGCACGTTTCTTGTCCGGAAGATTACACAAGTTTTCTTTATTTGTAATTTGATCGTAATTTATTTTCGGGTAGCAAATTGGTCTTTGTGTTCTTTGTGTTGCTGAGATTCTCATTTACATCAAAGAGATTTAGGCACCCAGTGAAAACCATGTATATCTAGTTGAATTGCACGTTTTGGGAGTATAGAGAATGGAGAGCAAAATTTTCTCTAACTTAATTGTGAATGGTTTGTTTTGTGCCATGTAAGAAACTATTTCCTTATTAAATATTTAACGAAGCTCTTTGTAGCAAATATCATGATTTGATAAATGTTCCGTTGTTTCATAAATAATAATTTGAAATTTTCTACAGGAAAAATGTAGTGTTTCATTACGCATAAATTTCTTAGACAGCCTGTGAAATTTCGTGTACCGTTTTAGCCACTGTAACTGTTGTGCAGTTCGTAATTCCAATGTTTCCACTACACCGGTTAGCTCTGTATTTCTTGTAACAGTTTTACCGATCGTAGCCTTTGGTGCCAGTGATATGAATGAATGAAATTAATATCATTCTGAACACAATTGTACTTTTAAGGGAAGTTACATTCCATCTGTCTGATTGAGCAAAATATTTCGAACTAAATTTTTGGCCATAAATTACGGAATTTTCCTCCTCTTAAATACTATAAAACAACATGACAAATTATGATTTTAATTACGACCATCATCTCAATATTATTTAAAATAATTTTATATAATATATTTATTAAACAACATATTTCTTTAATTTTTTAATGTTAATTTATTTAGTTTTATATTTTTAATGTTACAGAAATAAATATATCCTTACTAAAAATACAATTGTATTGAGTGTGTTACTAATTTAAAATATGTATAGATTATTTCAACACATTTCATGACAACTTCCACAACAAATAAAACGTTGTGATTTCCTTAAATATTTCAAAGTCTTACACTAAATAAAAATTTATTTCACAACGGAACTTAACGTTTGTGTTTGTAATTCATTTCCGAAATTAAAAACTAAGAATTCCCTGCAACTCTGAAATTTAAAGCAAACATTATCATCCGGAAAGTTGGTTTGCCCTACCTACAAACCTGAGCTAAGTCACATCTTAAAAGACTGTAATAAATTATCATTCTCTTCAGTATGTACCTGAAACCTCTGAAGCTACCGTGTATGCTAGCCGCACTTTTCCAGTGCCCACAATAACGCTACAAAAATGTTGAACCGAAAGGAACGGACACGCAGCGTCACTTATTGAAGACAACCACAATAATTTCTATTCTGTAATATTTCATTTTAGGAATATGAAGATCTATGAAACACATACGTATGTAAGCTCCCATCGCATGTTGACGCCTACTTTTCGTTTTTGTAATTTTTCTAATATAGAGAATGGAGAATTTCTTGGCACATAAATATATGATATAGAAAAGGGAAAACGTTATTACATTTGAAGAAATTAATTACTTAATGAGTTTAGAGTTTAAACGATTTTAAGTTTGTTGGACCGCGCATCATTTTAATATTTATAGAATTAAAGACAAACTTGATGACACTAGCTATTTTGTTTCACATCTTATGAAGCCTGCAACACGGACACTATTCAAACCCAGCCGAACCAAATCTTCAACACACAGTGAACAGAGAACAAATCGAGCGAAGACTTAATTTAACAACACAGTCTCAAGCTCCTTTTGACATATATATTAATGTCCGAAACATGTTGACCACAAAAGAAGTGAATTAAAATACCAAGTGACATAAAGTTGGTCTTCTATTCTTCAAAGATTAAACGACTTTTGTTAAATAGGCTATTAAATGAAAATAAAAGTGTATTAATTGTAATAAATTTATATGTTTCATTCTATCACTCTGTAACCAAACTAGGTTATACGGCGCTGAATTGTTGAGTTTCTGCATTACACTGTTAGAATCAATTAGACTCACACACACACACACACACAACTGGAGACACACAATTTGATACACACAGCTGGACACAGAGATTTGGACACACATTTAGACACACACTCCTATGAAAGAGCGATCGGCACATAAGAGAAATCGTAACCTACACATGACACAATATAAGCAAGACACACAATATAAATTCTATGAAATAATGAGGACCGTTAGAGCGAGTAATCTGCAGTGAAAAAGATATACTTGTAATATATTGTAAATAGGTGATAATAAACTTTTTGTACACTGAACCAACAAATAAACAATTAATTTGAATTATTAAGTTGATTCTTCATATTTCGACTCCATTATGTCATCCTCAGAAAGCTTGAAGTAAGTACCTTGCTAAATTACATAAATATGTTAATGCAGTCTTTGATAATTCAATTTAAATTTTCACAAAATATTTAAATCAGTAAACTATTAAAACACAACTCCACACACACTCAGACTTAGTACATACCGGCCAGCACAAAGACAACATCAACAAAGGGTCCATATTTTTTACAGACTCTATATACTGTCACCACACAAAATGTCACATTAACTGCAAAAAATAAATTCTAGATAATTTATAACAATATTTAGAATTTTAATATTTCCTTTTTGCAAAGTTCACTTTCACAAAATTCCCCTGAAAGTGTTCTCTGAATTGTGATGTACGAATATAGCTACAAAAATCTATGATTTTATGCTAATATATTGCAGAATTTCAACAAGTTCAATTATTGTGTTTTTCTACACTTTTCATTCAATTATTCTAACTACACCAATACCCTTTAAGCATAACTGATCCTGACAAACCTTTACCCATAAGCTGCAATCAGACTTAAAATTCTGTCTTTATATGTCCCGAAAGAAACAGTAAATTTGTTTGGGAATATACGTTCTACTTTAGCTATTAACATTACGGTCACCTGTGTCGTGGCAACGTGTAATGTTTTAAATTATAAAAATATTGTGATTGAGAAATTATAAGTCGAGCTTCTTTTAGTTCTGAAATATATCTTTATATAAGGGTCATTCCACTGAGGTTTAAAGAGAACCCTTCTAATTCACCAGAATTTGGTGAAATAGGAAAATCTGGATCGTGAGTAGTTTTATTAAAAAGGAAATTTCAGTTAATCTATATAAAGACGGTGCCTATTCATTGAATGAATATAGTAAAAGAATAAATTTGTTTGATACATTTCGTAGGTAATATTCAGTCTCGTACGATAGGCAAAGTCTATTATCCCCTGTGAGAACCTCGAAATAAATTACCATTTTGTTCCAATCATAGTTTAAGTCCTTCTTTTGTCGAGTACATTACTTCTTACTGTAAGACGAAGAGCACTTCGAAATTGTGTTTTATTTATTATGCAGGGGAAAAAGACAAATTTCGATGCTGTATTTGTATCTTTCTTGCTGGTTTATGTAAATATAAACCAAAATATAGAAGGAAAAATAACAATGATTCAGTTGCAAATTACTTATATTCTCAGTCATCTGACATATCTTTGTGAAATTACTTTGCCAAAAAAACTTCTATTTTCGAAGAGAGGTATTTGATCAGGGATGTAAATTATTTTAGGATGAAATTTGTTGTCGCTGGAGCCCTAACACATCGAGATGTATTCTATTAAGCCAAATTCACAAACTGACACAAAGAAAGAAATAAAATTTTGAAAAATTATATTTCCCTTATACACGAGCTTATCAATGTGCAAAAATAGTAAAATGTTTAATTTTACTCTAAATATTTACTTTTAAATTTATAAGTATATCGTACACTTCAGTTGCATGCACACACAGTATGAATTTAAATTCTCTAAATCATTTCTTGAAAGTCATTCACTTTGCTAAACGTAATAAAATAAATGTACAAATAGGTTCAATTACGATTTGTACAATTTGCAGTGTTCGAGTTGCATGAGATATATTTAAAGGTTACACTACACGACAAATTATAAGTATGTATGTTGTTAATAATGAGGTCTGTAGTATTTTTCTGTGTCTACGGCGTTGGCACAGTGATTAAGGTGCTATTCTATTAATCGGAAGTTCGCTATTTCGAATCCAAACGGTGTCATTGGAATTTTTCATTTACATAATCTTTCTGATCGCACTATGGCCCTGCGGTCGACATAGTCTCTAACAGAAATGAGTACCAGGATGTCGTAGATTTTGGAATTTTCCTGCATAAACCCAGAGTAGAAGGATATTTTAGATTTGTGGATGATATTCTTAACATCTACAACGAAACCTTCACTGATATAAATGAGATTCACAACATGATTAACAGCATCTCACCGGATCTTAACTTCACTCTTGAACAGGAACAAAATAACGGATTAAAATTTCTATAACTTACAATAAAAAAACTACGAACAAATTGGTCTTCGTCATCTACAGAAAACCTACTGCTTCTGACAACATTACCCCAAACGATTCTTGTCATCCGTCAGAACAAAAACTGTCTGCAATCCTGTATTTCACTAATAGTTTAAACAAGTAAGACATGGACTGTACGAAAGAAAACAGAGAGAAATGTCGATCTCAAGTCTCAACCCACAACGGTCCGTACACCCACTCAGCTCGCTACCAGTAATTCCCTTCCACATTGATAATTAACTAAGTTTTAGCCCTAATGTAATATACACCGATTACAGTCAGATCCATCACCTTTAATCTATCTGTCTAATCACAGTTCTCTACACAAGGAAGATCCCTACAACTCACCATGCTGGGAAACAAATGTAAACAACCAGACCTGACCAACAATTAGAAGTATACTAGACAACACGGGAAAACCTGAGAAGCCATATAATACAAGCCTCACCGCACCAAGCGGAAGCACAGTAACAGCCGTAGTCCATTAAATAACTTAACGGTGAAAAGAATTGTCCTAATATATAAAGCCAACTCAGGGTTTAACTGTTTTAATTTGACAGTATATTTTATCCGGTACCAGATTTTATATTGTATATAACCGTAAATATTGGGATCCCAATATCTAAACAGCACCTTGGACTTATTTGACTGGTGATCTGAAGATGACCTCTTAACAGGTCGAAATTTTAGCGTATACACTCCAAGTAAATGTTGTTGTGCTGACGTATGCCCCTGAATTTATTTTATATTTCGTCAGAGCACTTAATGATGCCCTAACTAAAAAAATTATTAATTTTTAATTTGGAGGTCGTGACTGTGGAAAAGCGACAATTAAACTTTAATTCGTCGAAATCAATTAGCAACAGGCATTAAAAACTCTAAAATTGCCAATAATTGATGCAAATGTGAACACATGTCAGTTGTCCTGTTTAGTTATAAGCGTTGAGAGAGAGGAGGAAAGCAAGTTTTGAAGTTCCTGATTCAGGCCTTGTGGGATGTGGCATAGTTTCAACTGGTAAAGGCGACTGTTTGCTGTGGAATATTGCTTATATTTTCAGGATCGAACAGTGGAAGAACAATGGAATTTTATTTGAAAAATGTGGTGTACTTTGTTAGATATATCAAAGAATAATTGCTCATTTCCAGATAATATAACGGTTGTTCTCATCCCGCCATTTAATATTAAAATAATTGTTTTCAAATGCTGAAACTCGTATTCTAATTACGATTTTCTGGAAATACTTTTTATTCAGATGCGTTAAAAATTTATTTTATTTTGTATTCCGTGAACGACGTTTCTTCTTACTTCTTGTTCGTAAAGCCAAATTTCGGGTCGTTCTGCAGGTAATTTACTTAAAATGTAATCACTGTGGATCTCCATATTCCATTTCCACACTTGGCAATACAGGTTTAAATGTACCCTCCTAAATATTTTAACAAATATTTTTTTCAAATTATTACAAATAACTGTCATTACTTATAAATACTTCTTCTGCATTTCTCTGGTAGATCTTAGAGTCCATAATATAATTTGCAATGAATGAGAAACTTGTGTATCTAAATCTGAACTATGTTAGGAAACCTAGACCAACGGATTGAGGGAAACTGTAGGTGTTTTGTGGTTAAAACAAAGGAAAATACCTTGTTTTATTAAACAGTATTTCATAAAGTTTGTTGTCAGTCCTACAATGTAATATGGTCAAGTTATTATCCTTCTGGACTGCGTTACAGCTTGGGTTTTAAGAGAGATGATAGTTTCTGAACAAATGTTATTTGAGCTATATATTTTTTTTTTTTGGTAATTTTATACGAAGAAAAATAATTGTAGTTCAGATAATTAATTGTGAATATCGTCATAATTTTTTTCAAACTAACATAATATGTGAGACGAAACAAGAAAACAAAGTATCGAGAAAACGCAAAATGAAATGATATATACCACGTCTTGGATTTGTTCTTAAAGAAGCTTAAATAAATGGATTAAATTAATTCGTATGCTAAATATTTTAAAAGAAATTATAATATATATATATATATATTCAGCATGTGTTACGTAATGTCTTTTTAGACAATTTTTTGATGTGAAATATTGCTTGTGTGTAAGAAGGAACTATGTCACTGTAGACGCACCTATTAACAATAAATTGACAGTTTAGTGTTCTTCACGTAACACGCAAAATGATGCAGTATGTATACACAAGGAACAGAATTTTTGGTTAATTGTGCATATTATTTTACTTTTGTAGCTTTAAGACATTGCATCATCTTACGCAATGGTTTGTCGCCAGCTTGGCGTTTCAGGGGGGCTAGAATGATGTCATAGTCATGGGATGGTAGAACTTTCCAGAGCATTGTACACTGTACTCTCATTGTTCTCACAAGGGGATTTACTGTGATGTCACTAGCGTATGGCCATTGAACCTTCCAGAATGTTCTATGTGACGCTATGGAAGCGTTCGGAAGCCTGTGCACACGGCACTAATTCTTTGTGTTCTAACTAGGCTGAGATCAAGCGTGGCGTGATAGTGTCCAGCTAGCGTCAGTCGAATTCGAGTGGTCACCTACTACAGTAGCGTGACGCTCTGGCTCACAGCCACTTTTCTTTGTTTAGCACTAAAGCTTAGAATGCCGAAAAATTTTTCATATTTTTTATCTCCACGGCATTCTTTTCACAGCAAAGCCCCATTGCTGTGATGTAACAGGCTCATGGCCTAAAACCTGTGTATTTGTGGCTTGCTTCAAGTTTAAAGTTGTGAAAGTAAGTTCTCACGTGTGAAGATATTTCTTATCATTGCGTCGGGAAACACAATTCACAGTATATTTCATTTCAATATGCTTCAGTTCAATACTACATTGTAAGTGCATCAGTGAACAGCTTATACACTCATTGTGAATCACCAACAGGTAATTCAACATCATATCATAGTGCAACAAGCTACAAGACAAGATACTGTACAACATTAATCACTGTTTACCCTGTTTCAAATTAACTGGGCAAGAGGAACTATAAATTCAGTGCAATTTACTACAAGTTTCACTACTTAAAAGTGTCAAGGCTAGCGAGATTAAAAATCAAATAATTTAA
>Ga0123357_10001226_pt1 | contig 26885 bp, 17 predicted proteins | sample TergutEmb28metaG_FD_89873 | JGI IMG/M metagenome (GOLD analysis project Ga0123357, IMG submission 89873) | Embiratermes neotenicus P4 segment gut microbial communities from Petit-Saut dam, French Guiana - Emb289 P4 | ecosystem: Host-associated > Arthropoda: Insects > Digestive system > Gut ...
AAAAAAACAGCAAATACAAAACAACACACGAACCCAAAACAAAAAAAAAAAAAAAAAAATACAAAAAAAAAAACAAAAAAAAAAAGACGAAAAAAAAAAAAAAAAAAAAAAAAAAAAAGTATTTTGTTCATACCATTCTCTTCTGGCTTATGACAGCGTGCAGTGTTGTAGGTGGGTACCGACGTTTCAGGAGAAATAGCTGCCTAGAACTTCAGGGTTCAGAACTATGTGCATGTGTGACTATGAATTCTTTAAAACTGATAAATAAGGAGGAAGCTCCTCCAGAAAGTCGGTTTGCAGCACCCAGACTACGATATAGACAATCCCCGCTGTGCAGACCTGAAAACGCATTAGTTTTCATTCTGGAACGTAGCAGAAAGTGAAAGACTCAAATGAAAAAATAACAAACATGGTAGCCAATGATGCGTCAAACAAAAAATTCGCTCAAATATTCGAACCATGGCGTATGCCTTCTCCGCGGTGAAAATATTTTAAAAGAGGTCAGAACACTTCAGCTACGGCCATGATAAATATATGTGTCACAGCGTTGACTAAAATGCAGAAATGGAATGCAGTTAATAGTGTAGTTGAATGATGAATTCAAAGCAATCAACGGCTCTCTGCAAACGCGTGATATCATTTAGAGTGGTTACTATTTTATTCTGATTAAACCCCATATTTATGGTCTTTTATGGTTAAAACTTGGTTTTACGACCCACCATTTATAGCACTGCCCCTACGGGAAAACAGGGTTCGATTTACGACAAGTCTATGTCGAAAACATAAAACACACAGCTGGTGGCACGATGTGGTAATGGGAGTAAGTAAGTCGAATAAGGTACTTTCGTAGCAAAAATGTGGGAAACCACAAAAAGGCTTCAGTCACAGAAGTCGGTGAGTGGCTGGAATTTGAACTGGCGACCGCATGAATGGAAGTCAGCACAAGCCGCGCTGTTCGTCAAACATCTTGCCGGGTGAGAGAGAGAGAGCAACGGATGATAAAGAGTGTGGGCACGTGAATGACAGTACATGTGAGAGGACTGAGAGTGAGCGAGCGTCGAGCTTGACTGGACAAACGCGTCCTTGGTCCTTGGTACAGTCATGCGCCGCATAACGACGTTTCGGTCAACGACGGACTGCATATACGACGGTGGTCCTATAAGATTATAATATTATAATATAACATTATAATACTTAATATTGTGTTACAAGCCTACAGTATTCAGTACAGTAACATGCTGTACTGGTTTGTAGCCTAGGAGCAACAGGCTATACCATATAGCCTAGATGTGTAGTAGGCTATACTGTACTATCTAGATTTGTGTAAGTACAATTTCGCACAAAGACGAAATCGCCTAACGACGCATTTTTCTGAACGTATCCCCGTCGTTATGCGACGCATATCTGTACTTACCGATATCCATGACCGATATGGACAGCCATTTGAGGGCTTCCGTGACGTCGATCTTGAAGAGGACAGAGAATACGTCAGTCAATTTCGAGGTTTTCGCAGGGGTGTATCTAACGATTCCGTTCTTCTGGGACATGACGTTGCGTCACTGGACAGTTGGATCCCGACTTTTCGAGACATCGTAGCGTCCTCATCTTCAACAGTGAAGAGTCCATTACAGTTTCTTCTTAGGCATATACAGCTTTGAAGAGGACGCTACGTAGTTTCGAAACGTCGGGATCCAACTACCCAGCGAACACCGTCACATTCCAGAAGAACTGGAACTTCCACACTTTTGTCAAATTACACGACCGACTGGAAGGGGTACGCGATGGCGCAGTTGGTGGAGGTTGGTGATCGATGGGGAAGCACTGGGATTTTTCTTTGACTTAATCCTCCCTACCGTACCATGGCCCTGGAGTCGACCCAGCCACTGACAGAAATGATTACCAGGATCTCTTGGCGGGTGAAAGCGGCCGGTCCGTAGGGCTGGCAACCTTGCCACCTCCATGTACGGATTGTGCAGAAATGCTGGAACCCTCAATCTCCTGAAGCCCTAAGGGTCTGTCCAGACCTGTAATGGGATAGCTTATACATGAATAAGTGACGGCGGTAACTCCAACCTGAGTTCCGCGTCCGTTGAACTGTCTGGATGTTCCAACGTCAACGAGATGCGAAGAAAAAGAAGTAAACGCACGGCACACGTGGATGACACGTGACACACTTGTACTGCGGAAATATGCAAACATTTCATTTAAGGACTCGTTAAAGCTAAATTTCCCCCGTACTGACCCCGAACAACTGGACGCATGGCACAAAAAAAAAAGGATGAGTTCATTTCCTCCCTTCAAAATCCAAGTTAATATGCACTAGATAAAAAAATCGATAAATTAAAAAAAAAATAACTGTTGGGAAGCTACAGGCACCCGGTTCGAACCTCGGGCGACAATACTGGGCCACCGTCTTAATGTCATAAGTCTCCCCACAACAACAACGAAACGTCGTTATCACAAAAGCAACCATAAATGGTTTCGCGATTAACCGTTTGGCGCCGGATTTTTTTTTATTTTAGCACATCCTGTATATAAAATGTGAATAAAACAGGAACCAAATACGTTAGAATTATGAAACAAACTGCATTTTGAAGTGAAAGAAACGGAGAGTACATACCGTGTTTAAAATATTCAGTACCTATATTTGTTGAATAAATATATAAAATGCAACGTTTAGATGTTAGCGGTGCGGTACGACACCTATATGAGTCGTTAAGGGTCAAAGGGTTAATCGATATATCTCTCATTACTATTACATAAACGAACTATGCATTCAAACGGATCTTGGCCTTCTGCAATTAACTTGGTGACTAGAAATTTGTTTAATCAGGCAATCGATCTAACACGGATCATTTGACGACTTCTGGTCGAAAGTGCGTTAATTGTAAGTCATAAGGAACGATTAAATGGATGCATCACGTACCCGCCGCCAGTCTCTTTAGTACGCTCCTAGTGTTTGAACCAGTACTTGAGAATCTGGCGCTCAAGGGGGTGGAGGGCAATACAACTGACATCACTGGCGTTATACAACACGTGTTTGTTCCGGGTCAACATAGGCAAGTCTGATCTTGCTGAACGGCCCATCACTAATTCAGTACTCTTACTAACTTATGGTTGTGGCCAGAGTATCAACTGGACTGGACGGTGCGAAACACAAAATCCATTCATGTGGCACACACACACACACACACACACACACACACACACACACACACAAATTCACATCCACACTGCAAATACCAGGTGAAACAGGTTACACGCAATGTCTAGCATGCATCAAACGTATCACAGGGTGTTTAACAGGCATCTGAATATCAGTAACGTGACGTCAATTCGTGGTGCATTATGGTCGATTAAACTCACAAACGTCACTTCCAGTAGAGTTTGAAACCGAACACCCCAAATATCAGACATACCACTAAAGTAGGGGTGTCAAACTCGTGGTCCGTTTTTGCTCCTTTGACAGTCAACAAATAGGAATCAAAGACTACAACAGGAACGTTCAACTGGATAAATTCGTACAATCGGTTATCAAATAGTTAACCATGACTCTCTTTGCAGTTTCATATTGTTATGTCCTACTTCTTTGTTTCATTTCCAAATATTAGTCGATGCGCACAAGGGGTTCTAACTCCGCGATTTCAGTGTCTGAGCGGTTCAGGATAATGTTTAAGATAATCGAGGGCTTAAAACTGTCAAAATCCTCTCACAAATCACCGATACAGTGTTCCTAAGCCGATAAGTCCGTCCGTTATTAAATAATAATCAATTAAACACCATCACTGTACACTCGTAGTTGTATTGAACCCTCATTCCTTTGTGTGTAATATTATTATTATCAACACGTTCCAGCTGTGCTCGAGCAGCATCAGGGAAATAATTCATGTAGAATATTGGAAATTACACTAGGCTTTGGTTTCGCATCATACATACGTTAACAACCGAAAATTCTACAAATTCTTACCAGGTTTCAGTATATTGAAAAATTAATGTTAGGACTGCGTTTCAATAAAGCTGTATAATACGTACAGCATGTGATTGCAATGAATTCTGATATTTATCGTAGTAATTAACCAACTTGATGCACAAAATTTGTGTCACAATAAGTTTATTTCATGCCTCTACATGTTTCGAGCACATGTGCTCGAAACATGTAGAGGCATGAAATAAACTTATTGTGTCACAAATTTTGTGCATCAAGTTGGTTAATTACTAAGATAAATATACAGAAATGCACGGTCAGCAAAACATCAGAATTCTGATAGTTGCATGGACTACGTGATATACGCTCCATTCTATATGTAAATTTCAATGGATGCACTAATACATCATTAAATCATATTCGGCTTTTATCGTAATATCACGGGAAATTGCACAACAGATGTAATTACCCTTGACAACCACAACAGGGGTACAGTATTAAAAGACATGATAGACAGTGTGGGGTACGAGGCCGGGTCCACACTAAACTGACACAACAGAAACAGAACAGAAACTCTGTGTTTTGCTACAAATCTGTAACAATTCTGTAACGCATACACGTAACATTTCTGCAACTTCTTTGTGTTGTCTGCAACTCTACCGAGTACCGTCGTCGGTCGGTAAAGATCAAAAGGTGTCTGTTTTGTTGCACGTTTCACTGCCTGCAGATTGATCTCAGCGCAGTGCGGACCTTTCGCGGTGTTCTGAGGACATGGATGTAACAACTCGACAGTGCAGTAAGGAACAGACGAGTAAGTTAATATTTTTCATTTGCTCAATGCTGGCCTCACCCAAAAAGTTTCTCTCTCTCTCTCTCTCTTTCTTTATATTCTGGATGTGAAGAGTATAAAGCCGGCCGCAGCCATGTCTTCATCATCACTTTCCTTGAAGCTCCAGATGATGTATTCACTTCACTGCAGCTGTCCATTGACACATCTAAAAAATGTGTGCGTTTCGTCAGGTGTGTGTGTGTATGTGTGTGGACATTAGTTTTACTTTTGTTTCCCTTCCCTTCTGTTTCTGTTTTATTTGTATCAATCTACTGTGGACCTCTCCTAACGTAACGTTGTGGCGCGTTCGCGTAACCGTTACTGCAGTGGAAACATAACAATGCATTCTTTGTGTGTTGTTCGGCTACACGTCACTGTCGACTATACAAAAATATTGAGTGCTGCACAACAATGCTTTTTATGGCAAATGTATGTCGCCGGCAACAATAAAACGTACGTAGATCTTCATGTAAAGTGCCCAATGTTGCATTGAAACAAAAGAATGTACGTTCGCTCGTAGCCTTGTTTAGATGTGTAATTCCGCTAAACAGATCGTAATGACGGATACGCCGTTGCGCAGTTCTCAGTTTTTGTACGCGTTTCCGTAAAGCATTTTACGAGATCGGATGGAATTAATCAATTACGAGGCAATTAAATATAATGAATGTGTGTCCCTGTTCTTGCCTTTGTTATTCGGCCCAAATCGCATCTTCCCTATGCAGCAATATACCGTCACTTGCAGCCTGTCTGGCTGTACCAGATTTTTTCACATTATCTTATTGACAGCACAAATTTCAGGGGGAAAAAAATTGTTGAAGATAAAATGTGTGGTTTGATTTTCTCTACAAGTTTTGTTTGAAACATTTCTCATTATAATAAGAATACAGCCAGACATTATCATAAACGTACAACGGTATTCATGTAAAGTAACCGTTATTCTTGACAGATTTTAATGAAAGGTGAATTTTATCGGCAGATTTTCGAAAAATATCCAAATGTCAAAATTTCATTAAAATCCTTTCAGTGGAAGCCGAGGCGTTCCATGCGGACGGACAGACATGTGGAAGCTAACAGTCACTTATCGAAATTTTGCGAAGGTGCATAAAAACTACTGCAACGATGATAGTGTGTAGTTTGCAACAAAGCCTGCATAGTGTATTTTAGACCAGGCTTTCAACCAACTCTACTAAATCTCCTAAGCTACTCATCATCTGGGGACCGTGGTGGCACAGTGGTTAAGGTGCTGTGCTACAAATCGGAAGGTCGCTGGTTCGATTCCAGATGGTGTCATTGGAACTTTTCATTGACATAATCCTTCCGATCGCACTATGACCCTGGGGTCGACTCAGCCTCTAACAGAAATGAGTACCAGGATCATTTCCTGTGGGTAAAGGTGGCCGGTGCGTAAGGCTGACCACCTTACCAGTATCCTGTGCCGTTGTCATATAATCTGGTAACCTTAACTTCCTGAACCCTCTGGGCCACTCCAGGCCTGTAACGGGACTGCTTTTTACTCATCATCTACAACAACATAGACTAGACTATTAAAATGCACAAATTTCCTTTTAAATAATTTTCAATTCAGTGAAGTATTAAAGATATGCATGCAAACTACATTCTTCTACTCCTTATTAAAGGTAAAGCTGTCCCCTTTACAGGCCCGGAGGGTTCCTGGAGGTTAAGGTTCCCAGATTTCGTGACAACGGCAAAGGATGGTGGTAGGTTGTCAGCCTTACGCAACGGCCGCCTTTACCCCCAGGAAATGCTCCTGGTACTCATTCTGTTAGAGGCTGAGTTGACCCCAGGGCCATAGTGTGATCGGAAGGATTTTATGTCAATGGAAAATCCAATGACACCAGCTGGGATCGAACCAGCGACCTTCCGATTTGTAGCACAGCACCTTAACCACTGTGCCACCGCTCTTCTGTTTCTAATTAACAGTGTAAATAAATGACTTGCTCATTGCTCTACCTCTAATTTCAGCTATAAAGGTGAAGCCAGAGTTACATAAGACAACCCAAGTAAACGTATGACCCCATTTCGGAAATACAGAGTATGAAGAACTCTACTGTATCGTGCTGCACTACATTTTGTTTGTTCTGTATTTAATTCGGAGTAATGTTCTGCCACTCGCCGATAAAGAGCAGTTCAGTAGAACGGAAGTTCATATTGATAATTTGGAAAGATTTACAGCTGATACACAAAACTCTGCCGCAGTCTATTGAACAACATAATTTCTAACGAAATATCTAAACTTGTGACAATGTACACGATGAGTTGAGAGTTGGCGCCGTTTGGTCTGCCACAAAAATACTGGCACAGTCTGTAAATATCAAAGGACCAGAGCCCACTTCCCCTAGCTCGTGAACAGCCACAGGCAGGTAGTGAGGTCTTATTGTACAAGACGACCAACAGCGCATCTCAAGCTTCCTATTTGCAACGGCACAGCTTCGTTTTCATATATTCGCCGCTAACTACCGCTTATGCCTCCATTCTCTGTCACACAGGTTCCAATCTCGAGCAGAAGACTGGTTGCCCTGGCTCAGGCTTGTATACTCCTCAGTCCCTCTAGACTAGGAGTTCCAACCTGCGGGCCGAGGACCGCAAGCGGACCGCCAGTTTGTGTTATGCGGACAGCGGAAAACATTTGTAAATTTTATACTATATTGTACAAATGACGAGACTATTTAGACGGCTAGGTACACCACTTACTGTGACTGTAACACGTGCGGCCCGCGAACAAGCCCACAATAAGGACTGTGGTCTTTTGCGCCCCCCCCCCCCCAAAAAAAAAGGGGGGGGGGGGGGATGATGGATTCAGGCTGCACTGTATTTACCTTCCACTCAACCTGCACCATAAATATAATTCAAATACAAACATTTATATTTCAGTGAAATTTCTCTCTGATGATACAGAGTAGCTCATCACGAAGGAGGTCACGCCACAGCTCTGGCGGGTAGTCACTGGCCTCTCACCGTGGAAGCCTAAGTTCAATCCCAGGCTAGTCAATGTTGGATTTATTGTCACATTCCAAATACTTGAATATGAACTCACCATACAAAGTATAAGACTTTATAGTCAAAGTTTTACAATACAATTGGATTCTCTTTTGGTACATGATGTGCTACTTCTTCCTGCATGCCACCTATGTTGTAGCAGCTGGTTTTTCATAAAGCCAAGTCATCATAATAAGGGCTGCAGCCTTTGCATAAGACATTGTATTTCTACACTTATGCACTTCACTTACGCACTTCAACAACTCCAATCCTTACATTTTCACACATCCATCACATTACTACTTCCTAACACAATCACTTTCCTCAATTAGTTTCATATTTACAAACCTGCATAAAAAATCCTGAAACCAAAGCTTTTCGTATATTGATATAGTAATCCTTGGATGTGAAATCTGTTGAAGTTCTCTTCAGGCTGAATCGATCCATGATACGAGAGAGCTGCTGCCTCACATTGTCGCCCGACTTCAAAGATCGGTAGTTTACAAAATTGTCATAACACCATTGAGGATCCTCCGAGTCTGTGAACAATAAACCAAATTGTAAATGCATTCAGGATTACACAAATAACAAAACTTTAAATCCATGGAGGTGATTCTTCCTTGACAACCCAACAATTACAAAGACAGTAATAAAGTCCCTGCCTTTTGCAGCATTTAGGGCTTTATTACTGTCCAACAGCATGACACTAGACTCTAACCTGAGCCAGATGAATTCATTCCTCACACACGGTGTCTTCCTCTCCACTGCAAGAGGTCACTGTTATTTCCATGTGATACTATAAATGAAGCTGAACTTACAAATCATAGAAAGTAAAGCAATAAACCTCAAAAAATGCAAGGCTACAGCTTTACTAACAGCAGTGGTTAGAAACCTCTGCCATCTCAAGGCAGAGCATCTTAATCTGTGTGCGTGCATGCGCGCGCGTGCGTGTGGGGGTGTACACAAGCGCGTGAGCATCCAACAACTGATTTGTCAGGAAACTCTCACTTCACATCAACAAAATTATCTATTTATGCTTAAACACTGAAGAATGGATACATGCTGTGACCATGCTTCTGAGTCATCATCAGGTCACACAGTTAAAAACACTCAAGGGTACAATTTATGAGTAGCATGGATAATTTAATCTATTGGAAACTTACACTACTAAATGTGTTTATGTGGGATGAGACCTCATAACCCTGACATTATTGTATCTGAATGTATGAACATGTGTCACCAACATCTGTGGAGGTCTCTTCTTGGCTGTCATGTGAGCTGCTGTACATTTTATGTGCTTTGGTTTGGTTTGGGATCTTATCCACCGGGCTAAATGCTGTACAGTCTGTCATTATTTAAATACAGACTAAATAATCACACTGATGCTAAAGAAAAGTCTCTCATTTTATACAACCTGCCAAGCTACATACTGAGTGTCTTGCTGTGTGGTTCTGATCACGCAAAGGTTAGCAAAACAGTCACTTGCCTTTGTCAGAAATATCAGACACTTCCTTGCAAGATATAAGTTTCTCACAGCACTTTTGATGAAGACATTTTGCAGAAATGCAGTGCCTCCATCTTTAGGGTCAAGCAGCCCAAGAAGAGCACTGGAATGCTTGAACCTAAAGACAGGAAGAGTCCTCCTCTGAACATTTGTAACTATTTAATACACCAGCAGACATGGCATACCAGAGACAGTTTCTTCTCTCACACTTCGTTTCAATGTAAGAGTCATAGCAGTAATTAATTGTGGAACAATTTTACTGAACACTGCAGCTGCGGGGTTCACCTGCCAGCTTTATGAATAGAACGTTCAGGATGAACTGTCAGTGTTCGGACATTAAGCACCCCAACCTAGGATTGTATGGTTTTCCTCCCTCTCTTTGTGAGTGTTGGAACACAACCGTACACTCAGCCACAGATACTGCCTTCCAAATCCCCTACAATTCAACACTCTCTCCCTCCCAGTACTACATAAAACAAGTTGAAAGAAAGCGTCATTAAATACATCAAGAAACAATAATCGGATGACAATTTTCAACAATCGTATTCATGAAAGGAGACAGTTTGGACTGGCACCACAAAGGTTACAACCTTACATTTTTTGTCCACATCACTCTGTTCATCTTGTACTGAACACTACATTCAATTATGGACCTTATGTTCCATGCAATTCCCACTGAGAATATTAACGATACATGGTCCTGCAACATTCTTGTGTACCTATGCAACATTTTCACCATGAACAAAATTCATTAGCCAATGACCCATTATTATGCTTGTCTCAAAAGATTTTATGTCTTTCATCACCAAAATAGAAATTAAATAATGCAAGAACCAAGAATTTCAGCAATACAATGATACATGAATCACTACCCCCCTCCCCCACCCCCCAAAAAAAGTAAAGAAGAAATACTGACTGAACAAGTTCCAATACTATCACTTCTCCCCAAAATTATAAGACATAAAAAAAAATCCACAACCACTAACATGGAAAGATGCTGTTTTGTAATAAATGTAACAGGTTGCGTCAGTTAGATCTAGTGATGGCAAGGAAGACAGCAAGTGGTATTACTCACTTTGTTTGAAAGCATGGTACACGTTGAGTAACGTCAGGTGGTCACCATCAATGTGTGCAAATCTCATCTTGGCGTCGTCTGCCGCTTTCTTGGCCTCATTTGGCCGCACGAAGCACTGTGGGACTAAACAGTGGAGGAGAGGGGGGAGCCCGCATCCAACCAATTTAGTAGTGTCCACACACACTGCACTAGCAGCGAGTGCCAGTGGCTCGCTCTGTTTCAACCTATGGAAGCTACAGCAAGTTAGAATCTTCTATGTCACACACAGAGAAAATACGAATGAGTATGTCTGAGTTTCAGCTGTGTTTAAGTTACACATCACTGTCTACAGATCCAATAACAAGATGGCAAATTTTGAGCATTTACTGAATTCTAAGAAATGTGTAATGGACACAATTGTACTTTAGAATGCTACCTGGAATTGTAATGAAGATTCTAGCTTGCTGAAGCTTTGACTGCAATCTACACAAATGGAATATCCATGTTCCCATGTCATAACAGTACTTCTGTGGAAACATACGCAACTTACTACACCTCTGTGACCATTCAACACATATACACACATATATTCACAAATCCAATTCATCATTTATTTTTAAAATATAATCTTCCTCACAGATCATTTTTATTAGCGACACAGAATACTATATTCTCTGCAGCTTCATTTTAGTCATGGCATATGTTGACTATTTGCTATAAACTAAATTACTGATGTTATCTTCAAGTCTCACACAGTTTCTTTAATTTCTTCCACTGCCTTCTTAATATCATTCACTGTACCTGCACATCATCCATCTTCACTGTCCTACCTTCACATATCCCACATATTACCTAGTTGTAAATAAAAGTAATTGGAATGAGCACTGTTTGGCAAATGGTACTGTTATGGCTGCATACTGTACAAGCCTGGTGTTAAAAGGCACAGACCTCTGTATTTCCAACTCATCCAATAAATACGGTTTAAGATATGAAAAATATATAAGAAATTCACTCAAACACAACCATATATTGAGTTCAAGTCAAGCCTTGTTGGTACCTGTGCACTTTGGATGATGCCATACCAACAAGATGTGCTGATACCAACAGACATATACAAACATAAGTCAAGTCTTTTTATGTGTTATTCTCCCACTATGTTTCTGCCCATCACGTACCAAAAATGTAAAACATAAAAATCCTTTCACAGGTTTCTAAATCAAATAAAAGTAACACACTCTAACTACCATTCTCTCCGGAAGACTGACATATCCACAACAAGGGACGACTACAATAGACACTTCTATAACTGTCCTCTATGAAAAGGCCCAAGATCTCTCCATTTTAAACATTTTAACACCCAAATAATATTACTGTATTTTTAAGTAACTTTTTTACAGCTATTTATCATCTTCATTCCTAAGGCTATCCAAACAGATATGTACATAGTCACGCCATAAGTTCTGTAACAAATTTCATGTTGTCAAAGATGGAGACAATGAGGAAGAAGGGTTGTAAGGATGGCTGTTTTTGGAATATTGTCTCTTCAGGTACTTGTGCCACGGCAGTTTGCTCGAGTCTGTCACAGCGTCAACATGGAGTGGGGTGTCAAGGAAACCATGTGGCTGTGACTGCCCTTCACAACTGTGGAAAACCCCATTCTCAAATTTTTGAACTCTTAAAACCACTGAAAATTTTGCGAATTTTCATCAATCAGGCAATTAAATGTTAAGACAAACTCTGGAGGGTTGAAGACAGGGCTCAGTCAGGATGCCTGAAAAGTTTGAGGGCTCAAACTGCTATCAAAACAGTGCAGGAGCAGATTCACCAAAATCAGCTCTGGAAACAGAAGATCATGTCCCAAGAGCTGATTATATCGACCCAATCAATGTCTTGCCTCATAAGGGATGATGAATACATGACAGTGCACAGCCGTTCAAAGGGACACCTCCTTCCTACTGCTCTGAAGGTGAACCGATGGACAAGAGCAGATTGTCTTCTCTAGTGGCATGCTGAGAACGGGCACAAAAAGTCCTCTTCACAGACAAGAAAATCTTCACCATCGAGGAGCAGTACAATCACCAGAACAAGATTTTTGCTGAAAGGTCATGTGAAGTGAAGAAAAATGTTCTGTGGATGCAGGGAGGCCATCACCCTTCCTAAGTCCTGGTTTGGTGGGAGGTGTCCCATCAGGGGTGACACATCTTCATTTTTTAAAGAAAGGGGTGGAACTGGTGTCCATGTGTGTATCAAGAGGACGTACTACAAGGAGTTATAAAACATCTTAACATGACTGTCGTCAGTGGTCAGGAATGGGTCTTCCAGCAGGACTCAGTTCCTGCCCAAAAGGCCAGGACAACTCAGGAGTGACTGTGGAGGGAACTTCTGGCCTTCATCAGCGCCGAGAATTGGCTTTTGGGGAGTGCAGACTTAAAACCCGTGTACAATAAACTGTGGGCTGTTCTGGAGAACATGGCATGCTGAAAGCATCACAACAGCCTGGAGAGCCTGAGGAGATCCCTTGTGAAGGCAGCAGCAGAGATCTCCTTGGAGACGGAGCGTGCAGCGACAGTAGAGTGGTCGAGTGTCTCAAGTCTTGCATCAAGGCAAAGGGCGGCCATTTTGAGTAACATTATTATAAATGAAAACCTAAAACTATTGCACATAAATTATTTGGCTCAAAAAGTGGATGTTTTGTTCAATTTTCCTTCTAGGTCACATTGTACTTGTAACAGAACTTAAGGCAAAACTAAGTATATATTTTATATAAACACTTAAGTAAAGCAGTGGCATCTCAGTCCTAAATGTAACTGCATACTTATATTTCTTTCCTGATGATCACCATACATGGTTGAAACACACAGCTGACTTGACCTAAATATATGCTGATTTGTATTATATATATTGGTTGTGTTTGACTAAATTGTTTATGTATCTTATATATCTCAGATTCTCAATTATGTTCACCACACTAAGTGCAGATAAATACGGGTAATTAACACTTGCACTCAATGTAAGGCCACTGCTTTCAGAACTCCCAACTCAGCCATTTTTTGTATTAAATGCTTACTGTTCTATATAATAGTAAAATGTAATTTTCTGCTAAACTGCTGTAGACAGATGAATGAAATTTTCAAGGGCACTGACTAAAAACTCTTGTATAGGAGTATGAAACTTTGTCACAGATCCCGGGATAGAGGGTAACATCATGTATTTGTGCACTACACAATGCATCACACCCACCCTTTGCAACTCTGAATGTCACCAAAAACAGGAGGTTTCAAATGCAAAGAAAATCACTGTCAAAGAGGTGCTTCACACATCACCTAGTGACTAAGGCAAACTATGTGGTCAAACCATGTGATTTTCAGCCAGCATTTTATCACAAAGCTTATCTTGGAACTCTTGAAGTTTATCACAATGGCTAGTCTGAAATGTTGTTCAGAGATAGGGAAGGTTTTGAGAGTATATTTTCTTCTACAATAAGATATCTGGGGGCAAAGAAGGGACAAAACAGCTTCTCCCCAGTCATAAAATTAAGCAATTACAAACAATAAACATTAATACCAACAACAAAAAACTAGCGATTCCAAGTTCATTAGTATTTACCAGAATGTAAGACAAGATTTTCTAATGCTAACAGATCACTTTTACAGTTTCTGGGGTTCTAATTTTTGCTGTAATTTACTCAACATTTATTCTTACCTACAGAACTCTGCAATGCTACTAGACTATAGCGTCTCCCTTTAAAACAAGGGGCCATATGGGGAGTGGGTTGCTTGGAATCTGTGTAATGGTTGGCAGCATTACTCACTCAAGTGCCACCTTCGTTTTTATTACTCCCAACTTCTTTTCCTTTCAAATAATCATATGACAAGCCATGCACAGCCACAATGTATAAGTATATGTTAATATGGAAAGTACTGTGCCAGCGCTATGCTAAGCATGAGTATTAAAGTTACATATTTAAAATCTTGCAGTCACTAAAAATAAGCTGAAAGGTAGAAGAAACAAGAAACCACACTGCCAGCAGAACTTGCAAGGTTAATTAACATTATAGCAGACAGCTCTTCATACAGCCATTAAGTGAAATATGTTAAATAGAAGAAAACCATCATGAATATGTGAGGAACAGCACAGGCATGTGGTACAAGGAACATTGCACTCACATTCCAAAGTGCTATGCCAATGGCATGGCACATGCTATTAAGCACTGAGGGGAAAGAGAGGTATAGATCTAAACATTCTCATCACCTCAACGCAAATAGCAGGGTGGGTGGTCAACACACTGCACTGGCCACTCATCCCCTGGGAAAGAAGATTCATTACCACTGTACAGGAAGCTTAAAGCCTCAAGGCTGGTCAGGGCCAGTTTGGACTAGTACACAGTACCTTGCCCCACCACAATGAAAACCTGGACTATCCAGCCCGTAATGAAGCACTATACCATCTACACTATCCCAGCCACCCAAAATGGTATGCAGTATGTACATTATACTGAAGATACTAACTTGAAATTTTTATCCCTTGAAGCATGGGATGTGGCTTATTCAAAGGCATATGATATTCAGGAACATAAGATATTCAAGAAAACAGTCAACTTTCTTGCCAGAAAATTCTTGTAGTAAAATTGATGCAGGTACTGCCAATGTAAATTACAATTATCCTGATCACATACCAGCCCCAAATACATAAGGTCCCTGATAAACTCATCTAAAACACACTCAATTTTCCAGGGCTGTTTTAGTCTCACAGTTACTCTACATTCAGGTAAACATGGTGTTTGAAGCTATATAATGACAATGTAAAACGGCACAAAAATACTGCTGTTTAATGTCCAAAACTCAAACTGCATTAAGTTAAGAAGATGAATGTCAAATACCTGTAGCATGTCTACACTAAGTGTTACCTGACAACATAGCTGTGATGGACAAAATCTCATTAGAACAGTTATGATTGCAACTAGCAATCAACATCTTGGCCAACTGAGGATCAAGTGGGAACTCGGCCATGACTGCTCCCAGATCTGTCAAGTTGCCATCATCATCCAACGCAGCCAAGTAATTCAGCAACTCCAAAGCTCGCATCAGTGTCTCTGGGGCTAAACACAAAAATTTATATCACTTATCCTAGTAAACTTACAGCAATACACTGCCGTGCAGTGCTGAAATTGTATGAGGGTGAGTCAAATGACCATGAGACGTGAAGGGGGAAAAAAATCCATACTGTGTACAGCTCCATGCACCACAACGGATTAGACACGTGCACTGTGTGGTAGATCTACCAGTATGTTGAAAAATGACAAAGCTGTACTGCACCTATGTGCACTGAACTGGCTGGTAACAAACTTGTAGGGCTTTCTCATTTGATTCATCTTTGTTATGTCCTTTCCGAAGATTATATCAGAAGAGAGGCATAACGCATCCCTGCTAACTCAAAGCAGCGAAAATTATTTCATATTACAGTTACAAAACACACGACAGAGACTTCATATGAAAACTTCTGTCCAATCTGGTGCTTTTTATATAAGTAAAGACAGTGCACATTTCAGTTACTTGTAAAATTCTGCTAACCAACACAATTATATTTCACAATGAACATACAAACACTACCTTGCAACGTTTTTGATTTTTGTAACATTCACTTTTCTCCACAAATGTGTGTTAAAGTACCTGGAGGATCCATGAAATCAAAATGAACCAAGTCATCAATTCCCAGCTTCTTAAGTTGAAGAACAACAGAGCCTAGGTTTGAGCGAAGAATCTCAGGATATGTATTGTCTTGCATCTCCTGTTTGAATGCCTTTTCAGTATACAGCCGAAAGCACTTGCCAGGCCTTGTTCTACCAGCTCTACCAGCTCTCTGCTGAGCAGAAGCCTTACTGATGGGAGAAACCAGAAGGGACTCCACTCGGATGCGAGGATTATAAACCTATTAAAATAAATCACCAGTTGTGGGCAAATGCATACCAGTTCAATAAGTAACACCACAGCTGTAGGCAATATATAACAGTTCATGTCATCTGAAAATTGGTAACTTTCACAATAATACACTGCAACCCTGCTGTAAAAAGAATTTATAAAATCTATGCACATGCTCATTCTAATATATATTCATAATATCCAAAAATATCTGAAATATGGAACCTTCAGAATCATTCCTAACTTAGTTAGGAGTGTGTTGACAACAAAATCAATAACTGATATAGGAACAGTAACACAGAGCATCCCACAATGAATAAGCCAAGAAGGAAATCAAGCACCTTTACTGGTAACTGAAATAATGAACTGATTTCGACAAGAACTAATGAAACATAAAGGGAAAGTTTCATTTAAGAACAAATAAAAGCACTGCAGCCAAAGTGAGAAGGTGCTCCACCTTGCTGAAAGCCAGCTCTCTGTAATAACAGTCCAGGCTTTTTCTGCAGCGCTGGAATAAAGAACTCTGATAACACTTCTACACACAAAATTGAAAAATTTAATGTTACAACTTCATCAAAAGCAGCTTATTATTTCAATTACCAGCACAGTTACTTGACTTTTGTGGACTGCAATAGCACAGTCAGTATAGTGACTTGCTATACACAGGACTGTTCGGGCTTTGAACCTTGAAGGAGCAAGGTCAACTGCACCTGTCAAAACCAGCCCTAGGACCGATCCATCCTGCTGAACAATGGTTACGGGATCTTCCCAGGGGTTAAATGGTGATGGCTTCGCACTGACCACCCATACTCATCAAGCAGAGGTTAAAGAAAGAGCAGAGCTACACCTCTACTCTCCCTCTGTGCCTCCATGACATTTTGTAGGGTGAATTTTCCCTTTTACCTTTGCTACTAGACTTTCTTCTTGGTATATCCATTTCCAAAACACTGTATATTCTATCTGCAAGTGGGTATCACAAAGATATGGAAGTAATCAATAATACTCCTGTACCACACTGTACAGCCAAAAGCAACAAAATGTTTTGACCATTACACAATCAGCCTCTTCACACAAACAGAAAAGACAGTAGCAAGAATACTTAAAAGGAGGACAGAAAAGAAAACTCAGGATGTATTTGGAGAAGATTAGATGGGAATTAGAAAAGGAACTATGGATGCAACTGGGATGCTGGAAGCAACATCAGAACAAACTCTGGACAAAGATGAAGAATTGAGTTCTTGCTGCATAGAATGGAAGCAGGAATTTCACCTTGTAAACTGGACCAAATTAGTGCAGATCCTAAAAGAAACTGGTCTTGACAGCCATGACAGAAGACTGATAAGCAAACCATATGTGGATCAGTGTGTTAAAGTATGAGTGCACCAGCGGGCTAATGGCCAAGAAAGAAATGGTGCTACAGGGCATGATGACAGACTAATTTAAATTGGAAACTGCTATGGAATGGAAACAAATGTAGAAAAAAGTAAGGTGATGAGAATCTTAAGACAACATACACAATATTGAAAGATCAAAAACATCAGAACATGGAATATTTTGGGAAGCATGATAACAAATAATGTAAGATGTACACGCAAAATTAAATTGAGGATTGCCACAGCAAAAGCAGCATTAACCAAGAAGACTCTTTTCACAAGCAAACTGGACTTTAACTTAAGGAAGAAATTAGTAAAGCAATATATTTGGAACATAACTTTGTACAGTGCAACAACTCGGACACTTCAGAAAATAGACCAGAAATACCTAAAAAGTTTTGAAGTGTGGTGCTGGAGGAATAAGATCATTTGGAGTAATAACAGTGTGAAAAATGAAGAAGTATTACACAGAATCAAGCAGGAAAGGAATATCCTACATACCATAAAAAGAAATAAACTAACCTGATTGGCCACATTTGGCTTGGGAACTGCCTTCTAAAACATGTTATTGAAGAAAAGATGGAAGAAAGGACAGAAGTGACAGGAAGACGAGAAAGAAGACGTAAGAAGCCAATCGACGAGTTTAAAGGAACGAGAGGATACTGGTAATTGAAAGAGGAAGCACTAGACTGCACTCTTAAGGACAGACTGCCTTGGAAGAGGGTATGGGACCTGTCATAAGACAGACCATGGAATGAATTTATGAATGAACGAATGAACTGCAGAGGATTTCCACAGTATATGTACACAGTTAAAAACACTCTCACACTTGCACAACTTCCTGCACTCACAACATACTCCTTATTAACTCAATCTGGGTAATCCCATTGCATTTACGCAAAGTTATCAATTATCAACTATTAACTGTCAAATACAACTATTTATAATAACAACCACAATAACACAAAAACATAAGAACTATATGCATTAATTGACTGTTACAAAATAAGATCCCAACTTTCAGTACTTCCATTTACCGTTTGATTTAACAATTCAATTTAAAGAACTTCTTTACAAAAACATATATTTATGATGGCTTGTCAGTTGCCTTTTTATTAAATAGTCTGCTCTACTTAACTAACTAAAAGCATAAGATTACTAAAAAAAATTGTAATATTGAATATTTTGAGTAAACTTGTCTCAAAAAAAGAATACTTGGCCACTGAAACAGTTGAATTTTATGTGGCTCTGGTGGATCAGGATTTTCAGTTCTTCACACATGCTGAAGTGCTATGAATTCTGAATTTTTTTTTACACAGGTATTGGCTTTCATACTTTTATGTCTAGATTCTACCGCAGCACATGTTCCCTGAAAAACTGCAGATTAGCATACAAAATCTTGTAACACATCATTAGTACAAGAACTTTTTCCATCACCTTAAAAATACATACACCATGCTACATAAACACAAGTGTTTTGAAAGCTACTGCTCTCTTCCACAGGTACACACAGTCTCTTAGATAAAATAGGCACATTCATTCTAAATGAGTAATATCTTCACTTATGAGATTCATACATACACATAATAAATATGTACAAAATACTCCATCTATATAACACTACATGTCACAAACATAGTATAACACATCATTATGGGGATAAAAACATATAAAATACACAGAAACATATATATTTAAAATATATTTTACACCTTCATGTAATTTAGTAAACACAATCAGCACTCCCTATCGCTGGGGGAGAGATACAGTAAGTCAAATATCCAGTAGTAATCTGTATCTGATCTCACATTTCACACTGTTTTTAATTCCCTTCTTATCAGTGGCAGCCACATAAGTGATTTATCTACACTGAACTACTACTTCGTAGTTTCTATAAAGAGTAATGGGTCCAAACTGCAAAATATCTGTCTGGTCCCAATCAATCTGATGGCCTTCTTCACACGCTTGTGCAGACAATTTTGATCTGTCAAAATAACCTTGCCTAATGTTTTATTCATGTTCCTTTAAACTACCACCCAGTGGTCCGCTTGTCCCACCAATACATTCTCTACCACGTCTGTGTGGTATTCTAAATATACACTGTGGTTTGTCTCCTAACTCCATATTTGGTTTCATTTTTCATAATAGACCCCTATGGTATTTTTTTTGTTTTTTACACTGTCCTTGTACTGAATCTATTCCCCATTCTTTTGAATTTCTCAGACAGTCCTTTAATGTATGGAATTGATACCATGCATACAGGTTTAATGTCATTACAGTTTTGCTTTCTAAGTTGAGGTTTCTTATTGATCGCTATCACTTTTACTAGGTATGAATTAGATATCTTTCTTTATTAATGCTAGTTCAGCCAAATTATTCTGCTTATTATAACAATATATTAATCCTATACATGAAGCTTATCACAACCTTTTTCACCCGTGGAGGGTGGTTAGATTCAAAATGTAGATATCATCCTGTATGTGTGGGTTTCTTATACACTGTCATCTTCAATGATGTTCCCTCCTTCATAAATAACACAACCAAGAATGGGACAGCAACATCATCTTCCTTTTCCATGGTAAATTTTTAATGGATGTTCTCATACCGTTCAGATGATGCAGAAAAAGTTGTGTCACTGGCCTTCCTACCCACGAAAGAGCTTACCATATTGCCTTGTTCTTCAAAATGGCAAACAGTATCAAAGAGGAAAATCTGTACTGTCTTCATACTTTGCTCACTGCTGAGTGACATATAACATTTTGCATTATGTTATGACCAATCTAATACATATTACCCAGTGTCCAGCAACTTACTTTCAACACTAAAAATTCCATCAGGCAACCACAACTCAGAAATGCATTAGCAATGTTTGAACTTCAACCCTACACAGGCTTTTAACACTGAGCAGTGATAGCATGGTTAAAAATGAGTTATTTTTGCTAATGGTATCTTCTGCAGTGTGTTACATAGAGGTACAGATGTCTGTATGTGTACTGCTGCAAGATTTCATTCTTCTAAGAATGCATTTTTGAGGTACCACTGTCCTGTTTCATGCAACACATGCTTATGAATCATAGCAGAAATACTTAATTCCACATCAACTAAACTGTGTCCTGTGTAGCAAGTGTTCTTCAAAAAGGTCAACACATCACTTCAACTTTTACACTGAAGTCTAAGCGCTCCTATTTTCTAGCCAAAATCAGAGTTGAACCTTTTTGAAACTTAAGCAAAAAGTACCATAAGCACAACAATTTTCCACTAGTTAACTATGAAAGCAACACAACACATAATGACACTACAGGACTGAGGAGAAATGCAAGTGGCATCAAGTGACTCACTGGCTAAAAATATGGAGGGACTGACTTTGGAAGGTCTCATGTTGTGATACATGAGGTCATAGAAACTACGTACAATTCTGAGGAGTATATACAACGCTAATCAATCATGCAGTCTGCATGTACTCTACAATGCAGACTTTCCCCTCAAAGGCAAGGGGTGTACAAAGAGACTGGGTTATCAGTATCTTCATAGAGTGCCAGCTATAAGAGCATGGGTAATAAAAGTATAAGTACAGTGTAAAACTTTACAGCAAATTGTTGCAAGCAGTAATTGCTTGACATGGTTCTTGCTTTGTGCATGTTTTTCCCACAGATGTAACATTAAGCAAGCGATGCTGCTGATGACTGTTCCCAGTATAATTAATTTTTCATTATAAGCCATTATCATTCTAGTGCAGCTACACTGTACACCTGACCACAGAATGAATACTGCAACTTACACACAGAAACATTCAGATTAGTAATATCAACAGGTACTTTTAGTGCATGCACCAACTAGCTATGAATAATAAGACCAACAAGCATGAGCACTTGACTATAACTGTAGATGTTGTGCAGGGCCTGGACACCTGGCTACAGAAAAACAAAATATTCTGATAACACAACATAAATTTGGGCCCTGCATTTGGTATTGTGTATGTGTGATATCTTGAACCAATTAACATGGTAAATGTGCCAAAGTGCCTATCAGCAAAATACACTGGTAATCAATTTAATCCATACACATTACCTAATATGCAAGGTCCTTGGACAGAGGCTGAAACATTATGCACCATTCTGCAGTGTTTCACTACCGTTCATAATCCACAGTCCAACTCCAAGGGCCAATCCCCTATCTACATGATTTTGTACAATACAAATGGTTTTAGCATACAGACCTTATAATTACTACCACTTACGGGTGTGTTTATTTACAATTTTATAATTAATGCATTTGTATTATATTAAAGAAAAAGTAAAAATCAACCACTCTGAATATTTGAAATTAAAACTAACAATAAAAGTTCATAACTAGCAGGCCATGTCTAAACTACCATGGCATCACTTCACTACTTCTGAGGCATGAAGCAACCAGTTGCAAAATCTACCATCTGCCGCATAAAAGGAAATAAAGACAAAAAAACCAAAACAGGCTGCAAGCATATACATGCACAGTAAAACCTGCCTACAATGCCCCTTCCTTAAATACTTCCTTGTGTATGTTGTCTGTACTTTTTGGTCCTGTCCCAATACCCACAAGCAGCATGTACTAAGTTCCTGCTTAATATGATTTCCCCTAAATCATTCAATTAGTAAAGAGGAATTATCATTTTAATACTGTATTTTGGTAATTCAGGCAACCATATTTACAAACATTTCACTCTAAAACTGGGGTATGTAAATTGTATGATTATGATTGGGGCAGTAATTGCAATTCTGTTACAGCTTGGATATAAACATGATGTAACTGGCATTCCCAAGCAAAGTGGTAAACATTACATGACAAGCCATGTCAAGCCCAAGCCCGTGTTGCATACTGCTTTTACTGAGCGGTCAATACAATTTGGGTTACACTCTGCAAACAGTGTATTTCTAGTGATATGAAGTGCCAAAAAAGTGTGGAGAATGGATGATAAGAAAACTCTTAATCAAGCAGAAGGCAATGTCAATAAAACATAACTTGGTATCATTCATAGAGTTGGTTCCAATCATTATATTTCACATGGCCACTGCAAAAGAAATGGCCATGCAACTCAATGCACTGAAATCCACAACGTCAAACAAATAAGAAAATCTGTGAAGGTGGGAACATTTCTGTTAAGTGTAAGATAGTGAATAAGATCAAGCTGGTATCTTTGGTGGCTCCTTTGGAGAGGCGAACACAATTCAAAGCAGAAACCTTAGAGCTCTTGCTTGTTACTCATTTTCCTAACTTGGTGGTTAGTGAGGAGGTGACGGTCCCTGCCGCTGTGCCAAATATTTGGACTGGCGGGCGGTTGCAAGGGTTGTCACTTATAGGAGAATGGAATGGGCAATTGATTCTTCTGTCCCATACAAAAGTCCAGAAATGGATGGGATATTCCCAGCCCCGCTGCAGGAGGGATGGAGGATTGCTCTCCCTTACGTGGTCAAGATCTGTCATGCCTGCCTGGTGACTGGCTACATTCCAACCATAAGGCGCCAGGTTAATGTAGTGTTTATACCTAAGTCAGGTAGGAAAAGTGGACCTAAGGATTTTAGACCTACCATTCTCACACTGTTCTTACTTAAGACCATGGAGAGAATGGTAGTGACGTTTTAAGGGATGAAATTTTGGCTTCTGAGTCATTACATCCCAGTCAACATGTTTACTGGGCTGGGAAATCCGTGGAAATGGCCCTTCATCAGCTCGTGGTAATGATGGATAAGGCGCTTGACCAGCAGAAGACAGCTCTGGGTGTTTTATTAGATATAGCAGGGGCATTCAATAACATCTCATATGACTCCATGTGTGCTGCTCATTTTTAAACATGGGGTTGATTACACCATCATACAGTGGATTGCAGCTAACCTGGAGGACCGCCTGGCTGTGGCAACTCTAGGTGGATTTTCCAAAAAAGTTGTGGTATCTGGGGTTGCCCACAGAGAGATGTGTTGTCACCGCCCCTATGGTTCCTTGTGGATTATTTTATAGCAAGGCTCAATGGGGGAGAAATACATACTCAAGGTGATGCAGATGACATTTGTCTTCTAGTGGTGAGGAAATTCCTAAATACGGTATTGTGGCTCATACAATGGGCCCTTCATACCATTGAGATGTGGTGTGATGAGGTCGGGTTGTCAGTTAATCCTGACAAGACTGAGCTCATTGTATTCACAAGAAGGAAACACCCTGGTTTCTTTGAACCACACTTTTTTGGGGTTACTTTACATTACTCTTTCAGTCAAGTATCCCTGGGTAGTCCTGGATTCTTGGCTGACTTGGAGGGTGCATTTGGATGTCAGAATAAAGAAGGCTCACAATATGTTGTGGACCTGTAGGAGGGCCTGTGGTGTGACGTGCGGCCTGAGTCCCAAGATGGTCCACTGGCTCTACATCTCTATCATTAGGCCATCCATCACTTCTGCACCATTAGTTTGGTGGCCTGACTGTCAGACAACTAGTGCCATGAAAAGACTAAGCGGAGTACAAAGACTTGCATGCTTAGGGATAACGAGAGTGATACGCACCACTCCTACTAGTGCTATGGAAGCATTTACTTGCCTTCCCCCATTGAAGTTGGTAGTTCAGAGTGAGGCAAGGTCAGCTGTGCATCATCTCTGGAATCCGGGATGTTGGTCTTACCTTCACCCCAGTTAAGGACATACTAGCATTGTGATGCGGCTTCAGCAGTCATCCCATATTTCATACAGGGGTCGATGTTATGAGGCCAGCATTTAATACTGAACCCAAATACAGGGTTAGTATGTGGACTAGAAAGCATCGACCACAGGACCTGTAACTCCTCCTGTAGTTAAAGGGTTCATCTGGTTTACAGATGGGTCAAGGATGAAGGAGGGGACCAGGCCTGAAGTCCATGGGCAATCTGTGGGAAGAAGGCTCAGTATTTCTCTAGGAAGGTCTGCTACAGTTTTTCAGACTGAGATACATGCTACACTAGCCTATGCTTATGAAATTCAAATGAATGTCAGACAAGAAAAATATGTATTGGCTCTGACAGCCAGGTGGCTCTGAAAGCTCTTCAGGCAGCCAAAACATCTTCTCCATTGGTACGACAGTGCCAAAAGGCACTGAATAATACCTCTACCCGGCACACTGTGGGGGTGCATTGGGTCCCTGGGCATGGTGGGGTACAAGGAAATGAAATTGCCGACAAGCTCCCAAGAAACAGTTGTTTAAAAGTTTGGTGGATATGAGGGGTCTTTGGGGGTCTCTAGGCAGAATAAAGAAAAAAAGATAAAGAGCTGGATGGATAACCAGCATTTGGCAAGGTGGCGAGGTCTTAGCAGTGCTCAAGGACAGGCTCGAGAACTGATTTCGGGTCCTAGTCCGGCTGCAGAGACCAAACTTTTCTCCTTTATTAGGACACAATCCAGGGCTGTTGTTGGCCTTCTTACTAGACATAACACCCTGAGAAGACATCTTCACTTAAAGGGGCAAACCAATATTCCCTTAAGTAGGAGGTGTGGAGAAGAGGAGGAAACTTCAGCCCACATTCTCTGTGAGTGTGAAGATTTGGCTTCACTCAAACATGAATATCTGGGCTTTTTCTTGGATCCAGAGGACATGAAGAGTTTAAGTCTGGGGGACATCTTGAACTTCAGCAAATGAAAAGGGCTCCCTCCCCTCTAATGGTATCAGATTATGGGGCACAAAGAGCCTGTTTTTGAGGCCGAGGTGCATCAGGACAGTAAGGGCTTGAACCCAATTGCTAATCAATCAAGATAGTGAAGCACCAAACATCATACAGCACTGCTGCTGCGTTTCACACAGAAATATTTGCAGGGCCTGACCCATTCAAAAATCATACTGGCATAACACTGAACATTAAACATGACAAATATCGAAAACCTTTTGGGACATGGAGAATTGTATTCTTCAATAAACAGAAAAAATTATACAGATATCAGGTAATTTCTTCAAGAAACTCTGAATATTTTGTGTAATGAACGTGTTATGTGCTAAAAAATCCTTTTCTCCCATTCCAGTAGTTTGAACTGTTTGATTTTTGTTTCAATATTTACACCTCCACCAAATACAAGAATTTATCTGACCATCACGTGTAGCTTGTACTTAAAATTTCTTCTTGTTGTATTCAGTATTGTAATAGTGATCAAAACTTCAGTTTTAGCAAGTGTTAGCAATACATAATGTTATAAATTATTTGGAATAAATGTACCCTTCTAAGAATCCACAGGTGTCATGAAAAATGTTTTTCTGTAATGTAATGTTAATTACAATTTGTGGACTGACATAAATTAACCCCTGAACTGGCTGGAGCTTGTGTGAACTGCCAGTTCACAAACCCCATTACACTGTCCATCTTGCTTACATCAGATTTTCTTCCTTGTATGCAGGATTTTGTTCCATAATTGCTTGTTAAGTTATGACTTACCTTCTGTTTTGCAAATCCTGGATCAATCACAAACACAACACCATCAATGGTGAGAGAGGTTTCGGCAATATTTGTTGATACAACAACTTTCCGTCCAATGGCTCCATTGGGTTTATTTGGTGGTGCAGGTTCAAAGATACGTTGCTGAAGATTTGGAGGAAGTGTAGAATACAGAGGAATGCATTTCAGCTCACCAACTTCTGGTCCAAGGTTATCAATTTCTCTTTTAATTCTCTTACAGGCTTCTTCTATTTCCTGAAGATTAAAGCAATATATGGTAGGTAATATTATCTAAATCCCAGGTTCTGAAGAAAATATGAGACAGTAACATGTCTAATTACAAACCTCTTGGCCTGTGAGGAACAGCAGGACATCTCCAGCAATTTCTTCACACATGTGAATCTGAATTACAGTTCGAATGGCAGCTTCAAGGTAGTCCCTTTCTGGCTCTGGTGTGTAGAAAATTTCGACAGGATGGGTTCTACCAGGCACATTCATCAGTGGTGCATTGTCAAAATATTGCTACAAGCCAAAAGATATATGTAATAAAATTACACACTATGGCACTTAGACATTAAATTTACAATGCAAACCATAAAATCTTTCAATCCCCCTTCAAATTGCTAAACCTCTCAGGTATAAGATATTCCTTCCATCATTCCTGCATATACAGGGTGTCCCAGGAGGAATGTGCCAGACTTCAGGAGAGTGTTCCTTATGTTAAACTATACCGATATAACCCAAAAGACCTAGGTCCAAAGTAGAACGGTTACGGAGATAATGGCCAGAGAAAAGTGTGGGCGTCATGGGTGTCGAAATACTATACGCCGTCCGTGACGTCATACTTGTCCAATGCCCCTGCCCGACCAAAG
>Ga0123357_10001227_pt1 | contig 26883 bp, 25 predicted proteins | sample TergutEmb28metaG_FD_89873 | JGI IMG/M metagenome (GOLD analysis project Ga0123357, IMG submission 89873) | Embiratermes neotenicus P4 segment gut microbial communities from Petit-Saut dam, French Guiana - Emb289 P4 | ecosystem: Host-associated > Arthropoda: Insects > Digestive system > Gut ...
GGGCGGTAAAATAGCATGGAACAAAGACCAGCCCACAGATAACCAAATGGATATATTTCTTATAACTTCTTCGGAAATGTTCGAGAAATACGCATCCGCCGACAGGCTTGCTCAATTAGACGACGAACTTAACACAAAAGCCAAAGTCTTAAACGAATATATTCACCCGTCTATAATGATGGCTGGGCAATACAACGGCAAAACCCTTGCGATACCTACAAATAAGGCTATAGGCACATTTACATATATAGCAGTGAACAAACGCCTTGCCGATAAATACGGTTTAGATCTCACTAAAGTCAAAGATTATTCGGATTTGACGGATTATCTTGTACAGGTTAAAGCAAACGAACCCGATGTCGCATTAATGGAAGGTCCCTTTGAACCGGTAAATAAATTCGATCAATTATTTACTGATATGCCGGATTTTGCAATACAGTCAGCCGCAGGCAAATCGTTGGTGTACACTCCTCAGCAGGATCCGACTGAACCTCCTCCTACGACGACCGCTGCGCCTGAAACCGACGCAGACGGCAATGTCGTAACTTCTGAAGCTACAACAGCCGCCGATACGGCAGACGCGCAGGATACCACAATCCCGCCGACCACTTCCAAACCTCAGCCGATACCCGCAAAAACGAACACTACCCCGGATGCTATAAATATTTCAAATATGTATACAAATTCCGCTTATGACAATGTTGCTAAAACAAATCAGGATTTCAGGGACAAAGGTTTATTTGAAACCGCTCCTATCCCGGACGGCAAAGAACGCGCCGCTTTCGTATTCACAGGAACGCTTGAAGAACAAATGGCTCGTCAAGCCGCTGATAAATACGACTACGATTATATCGTATACGCAAATCCGATGGCAACAAAAAGCGATTTGCAAAACGGCATGTACGCAGTATCCGTATCTTCCCCGAGCACAGTAACCCGCGCTATGGAAGTTATTACTATGATGAATACAAACACACAGTTTAAAAACATTTTTGAATACGGCGTCGAAGGAACGAACTATATAGTCAACGACAGCGGTCTGATACAGCGTACCAATCAGGATTATATGGTCGATATGAATTATACCGGAAACAATTTTATAGCAGATTTAACGACAGACGACAATCCCAATAAATGGGAAATAGCAAAACAGCAGAATTTAAGCGTAGTTAATTCAGTTTTTTTAAATTTCTATCTTGACAAAACAAAACTGACTCCGGCGTCATTAGCTTCGCTGGATCCGATAAACACGCTCAGCCAGGAAGTTAAGCAGGCGCTTTTAACCGGAAATATCCCGACTGACTATGCCGATATAGCTTCATATATTTCCGATTATGTCACCCCTGCGTTTAAGGACGCAGGCGCAGACGACTTGATAACAGACATAAAGAACCAGACGAATCCGTCATAAATTTATAAAATATAAAATGATATAAAAAATACGCGCGGGAGGGATAATTTATCCCTCCCGTGAAATTTCGTTATTTTAATTTGTAATTTTATTGTTTCGGCACAGGTTCTTTGAACACCATAAACTTGGACGATACAAGAATCAATATATTTATAACGGCGCATATAATCATAAGCGTCTGAAAACCTGACGTCTGGACGACTATGCCCCCCAGCCAGCCCGATAAAAACCGGGGTATATAAAAACTTATGGAATAAAGCAGCGTCTGACCTAATGCGCGCATTTCCGGTTTTACTGTAAGATTTATATAGTAAGACGCGGCATAATTTATGACCGTGCAGAACGCCCCTGTTGATAAACTCGTCACAAGTATGCTTGCTCCGTACGGCAGAAATGCAAAGCTGAGATAACGCAGAACCTGCGTGGCAACGCAGAATAAAACTATGCTCTTCAGCCTGAATCTGCCGAAAAAATAATCGAATTTTATAAAGAAGATCACTTCTCCGACGATAGCAAAAAATACCGTCAATCCCCATACCCAGTCGGGATTTCCCTGCGAGCCGAGAAAATTCTGCATAAAATTGTTGTAGCACCCGTACGAAAACTGTCCGATAAAAAGCATTATCATCAGGGCAATACACGTCTTATCCCGAAAAAATTCTCTGTATGACACTTTCTTTTTGCCGTGCGCATGACCTTTGACGGCAGGCATCATTTTTACGGCTATAACAGCTCCTACCGCTATAACAATAAAGACGGGGAAAATTATTCTAACATCGACATATTTTTTGAAGAATGTCAGAATCAAACTCAACCCCAAAGATAATAGTCCGAAACATAAAGAACCCATAACCCTTATCGGACCGTATCTTATACTTGAAACAGTCGTATATTCAAGTGAAACAGCGTCTATAAGCCCTCCGAACGGAGATTGAAAAAACATAAGAACAGAAAATATAATCATAAAATATATAAACGAACTGCTCAATTGAATTATATAAAATACAGCCGCCGTCACAATAAGTATAACGACAAGCACATTGTTTTTATATTTGGCTTTGTCGCTGATTACGCCGAAAAAAATAAGAGAGACAATCCCAATTAAAGGTCCTATTGATAAAATCGCGCCGATTTCCCCCTCGCTTTTTCCGCCAATATCTTTTAAATACTTTGGGATAAAAGAATAATAAAGCGAGCTTAGTCCATAAATAAATCCATTCGCCAGAAAAAACGGTATAAGCGTGCGGCGAATGGATTTGGAAGATTGCGGATTTTCAGTATTATTTTCATTATTCTCTATATTTGCCATAAAATTAAATTACCGCCTGTAAAATTATATTTTCATAAATTCTTATAAATTAACTGAAATTTCAGATATTCCAAAATATTTAAGCAAGTCAATAAAAACGGCAAAGATAATCATTTTATCTTTTACCCCTGCTATATCTATCGAAATATCAACTGCGTTTTGCGCGATGTCATAATAAAACAGCAAAATTTTAAAATCAAACAAAGATATATATTGTATAAGACTGTTAAGCGATAATTTTTCGTTTAATTTTATATTTAAATTAACTTCATCAGTTTCAGTAAAACCCGCCGCCTCAAACATATTTTTATAATTGTTCAGGATTTCCGGATTTTCCTCAATATATGTAAAATACGACAAAAACAGACTTCCGAAATTTATGGATTTAAAAATATGCTCGCATAAAAAAACATTTTCGTCTATAATAAGTTTTTTTATATTGGCGAAATTAATTTTGGACTTTTCAGCCCCGATTAAATTGACAAAAAAAGAAAAATCAATATTTTTACTTTGGCTTAGAAGAATTTTGGCATTTTCTTCGGCAAACGAAAATCTTTTTTCAAGCTCTCCGGCTATAATCATATTTGTTTTATTTATATTTTCAAAATTTATTTTAAAATCCGACGACAGCCTTTTTATTTTATCGGAATCAACATTATTGTTCATATCTTAATCCAAAAAGCAAGTCGGCAAGCGCGATTGCAGTTACACATTCAACCACGGGCACAGCTCTAAGTCCTATGCAAGGATCATGCCTGCCTTTTACCGTAAATTTCTCGTTTGTTTTATTTTTTATATTTATTGTGTTCTGCTCCGAAAAAATCGACGAAGTGGGCTTTAAAACAACGGAAAATACAATAGGCATACCGGAACTCATTCCACCGAGTATTCCCCCGTTATTGTTTGTCTTAGTCTTAACCTTGCCGTTATCATCATAGTAAAATTCGTCGTTCGCTTCGGATCCGCGCATTTTGGCAAAGTCAAATCCCCGCCCGAATTCTATTCCCTTAACGGCAGGTATCCCAAAAATACACGACGCTATATTCGATTCGACAGACGAAAACATATGCTCGCCGATTGCCGCAGGCACATTCAAAACAAAACATTCTATTATTGTTCCGGCAGAATCCCCCATATCTTTTAATGTCGCTATATAAACTCCGGCTTCCTCCGCTTTTTCACTGTTTATCATGGGGATTTCAGACTGCTTTAATTTATCCGCAAGATTTATGTCTATATTTGCAAGGTCGAGATCGTCGTCTGTTATCTCCCCTACCCTCTTTATATGCGCACCGATTTTTACGCCGTATTTTTTCTCGAGATAGTCAGAGCATAACGCTCCGGCAAAAACGAGCGGCGCAGTCAAACGTCCCGAAAAATGCCCTCCGCCCCTCTGGTCCGAATATCCGTTGTATTTTATATAAGCGTTAAAATCGGCGTGGCTCGGTCTCGGATTAATCAGGTTATCCTGATAATCCGAAGAGCGTGTATTCGTATTTCGTATAAATGCGCAAATCGGCGCGCCGGTCGTAAAGTTTTCTTTTATACCGGACAAAACTTCGGGAATATCGCTTTCAGAGCGGTCAGTAGCAAGTCTGCCTCCCGGTGCCCTGCGTTTCAGGAATTTATTTATATAATCGAAATCAACTTCAAAACCCGCCGCAAATCCGTCGATAACTACTCCGATTCCCTCTCCGTGGGACTCCCCGAACACCGATATTTTTAATCTGTTTCCCCAAACTGAACCCATGTTATTTACACTCTCATTTAGTTTTTTATATTATTATCTTTTTCCCAAATATTCTTTTATATAAACCCCGAAATATTCCGTCGGTTCGTTGTCGAAATTTTTGATAAGGCACGGACCTGCCGACGGGTGAAAATCCCACGCGGTAAAATTATACTGATGCTCGTCTATCCAGTCCAGTATACGTTTCATCCATTCGTCGCTTTTTAGGACCTGCTTACCCTCGCGCGGGTCAGCCGCGTCGCCGTAATGACCGAACTCGCCGATTATAATCGGGTATTTTGCGCCGACATCGGCTGTATATTTATCCCAGTCCAGCGGTTTCCACGGGTATACGTGACTGTCGTATATTATGCCGTTCCCGCCTCTGTCGTCGATTTCATAGCCGTTGCAGACTTCGTCAAGAAAAAATCCCCAGTCAAGCCCGCCTATTATGAGAATATTTTCCGCCCCCTGAGCACGTATTATATCCGCTATTTTCTGAATACCCGGCGCCAAATATTTATATTCTTTAGTTTCCTTTGTCTGGCGGTTTCTGACATTTTCGACGACTTCGCCGCCGTTTTTCCATACATCCCAGCTTACGCTGTGCGGTTCGTTGTATATTCCGAACAGCACGGCGGGGTGATTCTTATATCTTTTCGCTGCATCTTTCCAGAAAAGCAGACTATTCATGTCGGGCATGGCGTGCTGTCCGATATTGTTCCCCCACTCGTTCATATCGTTCCAATGCAGGTCAAGTATCATGTACTTTTCTTTTTCAAGTAGGGCATTTGCTATTTCGTCAACAAGTTCACGATATTTTTCGCCGGAAATATCATCGTTCTGCTGTTCGGGAGCAAAACCGAACCATCTGTCCTGCGCGACGGGGATTCTTATAATATTACAGTTCCACTCGTCGCAGGCATATTTTACGCTGTCAAGTATAAGTCTATCTTTCGATTCCCATTCAAGCCCCGCCCTGTTTACGCCTAAAAGACGGACATTTTCCCCCGAAGCGTTGAATACTCTATTGCCTTTTGTATGTAACATAATGTTTTCATTTTTGTAATTCATAAACCAATCTCCTTTTTTATTTTTATTTATTAGTTTTTGTAATAAATACAGTATCGGCGATAAAATTCTGTTTATCTTTCAGTCCGATTTCCGCTTTATCTCCAACATGCAGTATCAGCCACCCTGAACCGGTTATATCAATAATCTTTGAATTGTTTACATCTACCGTAACTACAGTATTATCATCCGTTTTAATTTCACAGTTAGTATTGTGCCCGCTTTCGTCCGCAGAAACAGATAAAATTTCACCGCTGATTATATTATCCATATTTATGGCGCGGTATTGATTTAATATAATGTCTCCGATTATAACGTTAAAATAAGACGCTTCTTCATATGACAATTCCTGAGTGGGTTTGTCATCCACATCTATAAACATATTGCCGAATAACAAAACCTTATTTGTCGTGTTATCGTCATATAAAAACTCAATTCTATAACCCATGCCATATACTTTAGAATCCTTTTTTGTATCGAAAAGGTTAATACTGTTAAAATAATTTGCGATACTTTCAATATTGCCAAAATCCGTAATATGAACCTCATCAAAAAGAGGGAGCGTCGGCGTCACTTTTATTTCCGTTATATGGTCGATAGTTAAATTATTAATCAACTTTATTGAAATAGCCGAATTTGGTTTAGTATCTTGAACAGTTTCTTCTTTTGATAGCTCAATAAACTGACAGCCTTGAAGAAATAAAATCGAAATTAGCATTAAGAAAAATAACCGTTTCATAACATTATTCCTTTCACTACAGTATATCCAACGCCAAAAGATCTCTAAGAAACATCGGATACGACTTATTTATACAAGTCATATCGTCGATTATAACGCCGTTTTCCGTGTTGATACTCGCAACAGCCGCAGACATTGCGATTCTATGGTCGTTAACAGACTTCACAACCCCGCCCGGGAGTTTTTTTCCACCCGTGCCGCGAATTATCAAGCCGTCGTCGGCTTCTCTAACGTTTGAACCGATTGCCGTAAGCATATCATAAACCGCACGTATCCGGTCGCTTTCTTTTATTCGCAGACGTCTCGCGTTATATATGACAGTTTCGCCGTCGGCATACGCCGCGACAACCGACAATACCGGCACTAAATCGGGAATTTGCGACGCGTCTATACTGAACTTGCTCGAAAAGTCTGACAAACTCGTTTGTCGATTTTTCGGCATGTTCAGTTTTATCCCGCGCAGATTTTCACCTTTTGACGCTCTCAAAACATCGCCGTCAAAATAAACTTTCGCGCCGAAATCGCGCAAAATATCTATAATTTTATAATCCCCCTGATGAGATTTCGGATTCAGATTTTTTATTGCAATATCTCCGTTTATTGCGGCGGCGGACGCGAAAAACGCCGCCTGTGAATAATCACCCTCTACGACATAATCCGCAGATTTATACGCTTGATTGCCTTTGACCGAATAACCGTCTTTTGTTTTATCGACAGTTATGCCGAAAACTTTCAAAACATCGACAGTAATATCGACATACGGCTCGGATTCAAGCGGAGAAGTCAGGATTATTTCGGAATCGCCGTCAAGAAGCGGCAGCGCGAACAATAATCCTGTTATATATTGCGACGTTATATTTCCTGGGACATAAAATTTGCCTGCCGATAATTTGCCTCTGATAATAACCGGGACGGTCAAAAGTGTAGATTGTATAGATACGCCTTTGTCCGCAAATAAATCCTGATATAACGAAATAGGACGTCCGAGAAGAGTACCCTCGCCCGTAAAAGTCGCATTTATCCCTAAAGCGGCGGCAACCGGAATTAAAAACCTAAGCAGCGAACCGGATTCTTTACAGTGTATAATGATATTTTCAGCGTTTTTATAGTTTTTAAAAACGCGCATTGCGTCGGTTGTCGCTTGTACGTCTTCGGACATATCTATATTGTTTATATGACTTTCGCCATTTTCAGCCAACCCCGCGCATATAATTGCCCTGTGGGATATGCTTTTCGACGACGGAACCGCGACAGTGCCGCTTTTAAAACCGGGATTCAGTTTTATGTTTTTCAAATCTTGCATAAATACCTCTCTTTATACAATTCACAAATTATCGCACTTATCCAGCAAATCTATTAATTCGCTCTTATTTATTTTCACAAGATTGCATTTGCCTATTTCTGACAACAAGACAAATTTTATAAAATCGTTTTCTGATTTTTTATCCCCCGCGCAAACGTCAGCTAAAACTTTATTGTCTAACTTTTCATCCGTTTTTGTCGGCAGAGAATATAGTTGCAGGATTTTTATTATATCCTCGACAACTTTGTAATCCAGCCCGTTCAACATATGCGAGATTTTCGAGGCGTAAACCATGCCGATTGCAACCGCCTGACCGTGCGTGTATCCTTTAAAATTATAGTATTTCTCAATCGCGTGTCCGACTGTGTGACCGAAGTTTAACATTGCGCGCTCGCCTGTTTCGCGTTCGTCCGCTTCCACAACGGCGGCTTTTATCATCACATTCTTATATACCATATCAGCCGCGCTTATAGTTTTATTCATAAGCGCGTCAAAAAGTTCGCGGCTTTTTATACAGCCGTGTTTTATCACTTCCGCCATACCGTCGGCGTATATATTCGCAGGCAGCGTACGCAGAACGTTCACGTCGCACAGAACAAACTGCGGCTGATAAAACGCCCCGACAAGATTTTTTCCGTAAGGCAAATCGACTCCCGTTTTGCCTCCGACCGACGAATCAACTTGCGCGAGCAGAGTTGTGGCTATCTGAATAAACTTCACGCCTCTGAGATAAGTCGCGGCGGCAAATCCCGCTATATCGCCGACCACTCCCCCGCCGAGAGCAATTATGTAATCGCTGCGGTCGAATTTATTTTCGCATAAAAAATTATATATATCATTAACTGTAGATAAATTTTTTTGATTTTCGCCGTTTTTGAATATAAAATATTTCACCGCAAAACCCTCTTTTTCTATGCTGGTTTTGACGGTTTCGCCGTGTATGGGAAAAACAATATCGTCGCTCACAATACAAAACTTTGTTTTTTTATTTACACTCAGATTTTCTATATAATTCCCAGTATTTACACTCAGGTTTTCGCCGATATATATATCATACGACCCGTTAAAATGCTTCAGGTTTATTTTTTTTATCTCTTGCATAATCAATTCCCCGCTAAATTTTTATATATGAAATCAAGACTTCTGTTCAGTTTTTCAAAATCAATTCCGTTTTCTGTTTTAGGTCCGGCTTCAAGAGTAAACGACCCTTTGTAATTTATTTTTTTCAGAAAGTCAGAAAGATATTCAAAGTCAATATCTCCGTCTCCCGGAGATAAAACAGGGCGGAGTTTTGACCAATCCATATAACCGCCTTTGAAATCCGCAATGTGCATATGCGGGACAAGACTGTTTTCCCAAAGAAAACCGGCTTCGCAGGTTTCTTTCAGCATTTTATGAAACTCCGCCTGCCTCACGTCTATAGTAAATTTTATTCTGTTTCCGTAGGTTTCGTACAATTTTTTCATATGTATTACTGCGTTATCCGTATTGCAGACGATATTTTCAACAGTCAGGATTAAATTATACTTTTTTGAAATCTCGAGTAGATCCGCATAAACCTTTATATTTATATCAATATGTTTATCCGAAGGCACGCCGCCCCACAAGTGCAGTACAAGCAGTTTTATGCCGAGTTTTGACGCGGCTTGGCAGTTTAAGTCAAAAATCCGTACAGCTTCGGCAATATCTCCGTCTTCATTTTTGCTGATAAGTTCTCCGATACCTTTATCCATATGCATAGTTTCAAAATTTATTTTCAGCGGCATTAAATGCGATATAATCCCGTTGATTGTATCTTCTTCATTCCAAAACGGCTCCATCATCATCTCAAAACCGTCGCAGTTTATTTTACTCACAAATTCTCCGAGAAGTTTGTAATTAAAATCGTTTATTCTTCCGATAACGGCGCCGGTCGAGCATAAAACTTTATTCATACTTTTCACGCTTTCAACATTTATATAAATAATCACATTATATTTTGATTATTTAGGTCTGTATATATCTTTTATGTCATAATTAAAAGTAATTGTAATGCCGTATTTCCCAACAAGCTCATTAAATATATCGTCTGTTTGAGTTTTGTCTAAGAGCGAAAACGTTATTGTAACACTGTCGCCCGGCAATATTTCACTGCCGCTTGTATCTGTCGGATTTCCCTGCGGCGGAATATATCCCTCGCCTTTTTCTATTGTCTGAAATTTATCGCCGGCTATATTTTTTACAAGAGTTTCTATATCGTTTAAGTCTGAATCAGTAAGGGTAATCCCCATATTATACCTCATTACCGTCGTATTTGGAGAAGTGTCAACGGGTTTTTTATTTAATTTATAGATTAATATAATCAAGGCGGTTATCACAATCAAAGCAGCGACTATTATAATTACGATTTTCACATTTTTATTATGAGTATTTTGTGTGTTTTGCATTTTTGTTTTATTCTCCCGCATTTTAGATTTATTAGTTATGTTTATATAATTATTTTTGCTTATTTTTGCCAATTTATATAAATTTTATGATAATTTGAAAAATATTGTTTTCTGTAGGGACGCGGCGCGCCGTGTCCCTACAGGTTTACGAATCGATTTATGCAAATGGATTTTCGGTTTTGTACAAAACGCCTTTTGGCTGATTATAGTTTATATCGCTGACACCGAGAAGTTTAAGCAACTCAAATAAATACTTTCCGCATTTCTTGAATCCTACGCCGCCGTGATGCGGGAATTGCTTCTGAATCAAAACGTGCCTGTAGAATCTCGCCATCTCTTTTATCGCGACAACGCCTATGCCGCCGAATGACATCGACGGTATGTCAAGCGTTTCACCTTCTGCGATATACGAGCGCAGTTCTCCGTCTTTTGAGCTTTGCAGTCTGAAAAACGTTATATCCGACGCGGCAATATCGCCTTCGAGAGTACCCCTTGACATAAACGGCTCGCTGTCCGGTTCAAGCAGACGTTTCATGATTAACTGATGCTTTAAATCGCCTTTTTTAAGTCTGCAATTCGGCGTATTTCCGCAGTGGAATCCCATAAATAAATCGTTATAAGTATAATCTTTGACTATTGCTTTATTTGCGTCGTATAAATCTTTCGGGACAGTGTTGTTTATATCAAGCAATGTTACGGGTTCTTCCGTCACGCATGTGAGTATATATTCAGTCAATGCGCCGTATATATCAGTTTCGCACGCTATTGGTATGCCGTTTGTCGCAAAACGCGAATTTATATAGCACGGCACAAAATTAAACATAGTCTGGAATGCGGGCCAGCATTTATTCGCATATGCAACGTAACTCGACGCTCCGAGATTTTTCTCGTACCAGTCTTTTAAAGTAAGTTCATACTGCGCCAGCTGAGGCACGACTTTCGGGAAATTGCATGTGCCGTTTTTTAAATCTTCTTCTATGTCTTTCATAACCTCAGGGATTCTTTTATCGTCCGCATGTTTGTTATACGCTTCGAATAAATCAAGTTCGCTGTTTTCCTGCACTTCGACGCCGAGTCTGAATAACGGCGCAATCGGTGCGTTGCACGCTAAAAAGTCCTGCGGTCTCGGTCCGAATGTGATGATTTTCAGCCCTTTTAAGCCAATATACGCTCTCGCTATAATTTCAAAATCTTTTATCATATCCGCGACTTCGTCAGATGTGCCGACGGGATATTCCGGGATATAAACATTAAGGTTGCGCAGAGCGAGATTATACGACATGCTCAGCATACCGCAGTAAGCGTCTCCCCTGCCGTCAATCATGTTGTCTTTGGTTTCTTCCGCCGCCGCGACGAACATAACAGGACTGCCGAATTTCTGCGCAAGCATAGTTTCCGGTCCTTCGGGACCGAAGTTGCCCAAGAAGATTACAAGCGCGTTTACGCCGTTACCCTTGACATCCGCAAGAGCTTTTGATGCGTCAATTTCATTTTCGACAATCACTTTGCTGTTATAGATATTTACTCCTTTTGCCGTCAGACTTTTTACGACTGCTTCTCTCCTCTTTTCGCTTAATGTGGATGGGAAACAGTCGCGGCTTACGGCGACGATTCCGAGTTTCACTATGGGAATATTGTTTGTAATTTTCATAAATTGCCTCCAGATTTCTATATTATTATTTTTATTTTTATTTTTTATTTAATCCTGCACAAATCCTATGCTTTCATATAATTTTACAGCGTTCTTGTTTTCGAGGTCAACCGCAAGAAACGCGCGTTTTGCGCCATGTTCTGCGCCGTACTGCAGAGTCTGCATTAAAAGATTGCGTCCTATTCCCCGTCCCTGAAATTCCGGCGATACTTCAATCCATCTTATCCAGACTACCGCGCCTTTTTCAGAGCCATGACCGTAAATGCAGGTACAACAAAAACCTGCTATCTTCCCGTCGATTTTATGTACAAGCACAGCACTGTCTGTCGCCCCGACATCTTTTTGTCCGGTTTCTTCGCAGTTCAGCCATTTTTTAAACCATTCTTCACTTTCTCCGTTGACCCCGCGGCTTTGTCCTTCGCATATTTTTGAGAGAGCCGAAGCGTCGGCACATTCATCGTCGCGAAGAAATTCATACTCTCCTAAAAATTTATATACCGGCAAAAGTCCGTTAATCCAGAAATCGCAATAATTATCATCGTCAAATATGCGCATATATTCATCTTTATTCAACGCAAATCCCAAACGGTCTTTCATTTTACCGTCGTGCCATTGCGACTTGATTTTTTCCGCTTCTTTTCTGAATCCGACTTTCTCCATGACTTTTTGCGTCGGGATATTGTCTTTATAACACCCGGTCTCAATCCTTATGCAATTATCGCGCATAAACGCAAACTCTAAAACTTTTTTTGCCGCTTCCGTGATATAGCCTTTGTTTTGATATTCCGGCATAATAAACCAGCCTATACCGCTTATTTTTCCTATAGGCGTTTCTCTAATTATATCATACTCAATTCCACCCATTAATTTATCATTTTCTTTTAACGCAACTACAAAACGCAAACCATTACCGCTTTTATTAAACGCTATGCAATGATTTAAACTTTCTCTTGATTCTTCAAGATTATTTGTAATTAAATCGTCCATATAATACATATTTTCTTTGTCCGACATCAATCTGTGATACTCCGGCAAATCTTTTTCTTCATATGACCGCACGAATAATCTTTTTGTTTCCAATCTTATATTACACATTCGCTTTAATCTCCTTGAGCCGTTTCATAACGTCGTTGCCGCCCTTGCCGAAATAATCGTGTAGGATTTTATATTCGGCATAGAGTTTGTCGTAAATTTTCACGTTTTCGGGATTAGGCGTATAAACTTTATCGGACAGAGAACTCATGACTTTCGACGCTTCGTCTATAGTATCATACCCGCCCCTCTCTTTTCCCGCCGCAACCGCGCCGAATATCGCCGAACCGAGTGCGGGAGCCTGCGCCGAACCCGCGATTTTTATCGGCATATTGATAACATCTGCGTAAATCTGCATTGTAAACGGGTCTTTTTCCGCGATTCCCCCCGCTGCAAAAAATCTCTTTACGTCTATATTGTTTTCTCTGAACGTTTCGATAATCATTCTTGTGCCGTATGCTGTAGCCTCTACTAACGCCCTGAACATTTCTTCGGGTTTGGTCAACAGCGTCATGCCTATAAATAATCCAGTCAAATCTATATCAACCAGAACAGACCTGTTGCCGTTCCACCAATCGAGCGCGATAAGTCCCGACTCGCCCGGTTTTAATTGGCTTGCTTTTTCGATAATATCTTTGAAATTTCCGCCCGCAAAATTTTCCACAAACCACGCGAAATGGTCTCCCACGCATGACTGTCCCCCTTCGTAGCCGAAAAACCCCGGCAGTATGCCGTCCTCGACAACTCCGCACATACCCGGCACAATCATATCTTTTTTGCCAAGAAGCATATGACATGTCGAAGTTCCCATAATAGCGAGCATATCGCCTTCCTGCGTAATTCCGACAGCCGGGACTGTGACATGCGCGTCAACATTTGCGACCGCGACTGCAATGCCTTTTTTTAATCCTAAACATTTCGCTACCGCTTCTGTCAATTCTCCCGCTTTTGTGCCAAGCGAAGATATTGGGCAGTTTAATTTATCCTCGACGACATTTTCAAACTTCGGATTCAACGCTTTGAAAAATTCTTTTGACGGATAACCCTCTTGTTTATTCCACATTGCCTTATATCCCGCAGTACACGAGTTACGCGTCTGAACCCCCGTAAGACGCCAGATTACCCAGTCCGCTGCTTCGATAAAATAGTCGGCTTCGCCGTAAACTTCCGGCGCTTCTTCAAGAATCTGCAATACTTTAGCAAACAGCCACTCGCTCGAAATTTTCCCGCCGTATCTTTTAAGCCAGACTTCGCCGCGTTTTTCGGCGGTTTCGTTAATTCTCGTCGCATATTTCTGCGCGGCGTGATGTTTCCACAGTTTAACGTAAGCGTGGGGATTTTCTTTGAAGTTTTCGTCAAAACAAAGCGGTGCGCCGTTTTTATAAACCGGCAGAACAGTACAAGCCGTAAAATCTATGCCTAACCCGATTATATCATCCGGATCCACTTTGGAAATTTCCAGAACTTTTTTTATAGATATTTCAAGCGATTCAAGATAATCCATCGGATGCTGTAGAGCGAAATCCGGCGGCAGTTTCCTCCCGGAATATACCATTGTTTCGTCTATTACCGCGTGTTTGTAGTTATCCGAAGCGGTTGCGATTTCTTTTCCTGTTTGGACGTCCACGAGAAGTGCGCGGCACGAGAGAGTTCCGAAATCTGCGCCTATTGAATATTTGGGCATATATAAACCTCTTTTCCGTAAAATATAATTATACAGATTATAACATATACAATTAATTATAGCAAGAGATTTTTAAATCTTTATAACTAAAATTTATAACAGACTATAAATTTTATGTATTTGACTGAAAATAAAAAATGTGATAATATATTTATATTATCACAAAATATGAAATTATTCAGAAAGCGGGTATAAAACACATGGGCAAAACGTTATTTATATCGGATTTAGACGGCACTCTATTGAATACAAGTGCGCAAATCACCCCGACTACGGCAAAAATAATAAACGGTTTGACAGAGAACGGACTTATTTTCACATACGCGACAGCGCGTTCTTTTCACACCGCACAAAAAGTAACTGGAGAAATAAACTTCAAATATCCCATAGTCTGCCGCAATGGAGAGTTTATACAAAATCCCCAAACCGGCGATTATTTCGACATGTGCTTTTTTGACAAAGACAAAATCGACGATATTATCAGTAAATTCGAAATTAATTCTCTTTACCCTTTAGTTAATTCTATTATGGACGGCAGAGAGCGGGTTTCATGGATTACCGGAAAAGAAGAAAACGGCAGACTGAATTTTTATCTCAAAACCCGCGAAAACGATAAAAGACTGCGTCCGGTCAATAATTACAGCGAATTTTTCGCGGGGGATATTCACGGTATCGGATTTTTTGGAAATACCGCCGAAGAATTACAAAAAATTTTAGAAATTCTCAAACTAAACGAACATTTCACATACCATATACAAAAAGACACATATCAGGACGAAAACGGCGGCACAATATACTGGCTTGAAATCATGCGTTTCGATGCGACAAAAGACGCCGGCGTGAAAAAAGTCCAAAGACTCGTCGGAGCGGACAAAATTGTCTGTTTCGGCGACAATATAAACGATATTCCCATGTTTAACGTCAGCGACGAAAAATACGCCGTCGAAAACGCAATCAGCGAAGTAAAAGATATCGCCGATTGCGTTATAGGCTCAAACGACGAAGACGGCGTTGCAAAATGGCTGGAAAAATATGCGGGCGATTATATGTAATTATAAGTGGAATTTTATACAAAAATCCCTTTCTTTTTGCATTTTTTCTTCCGTAAGCCTGATTCTGTAAAGACAATCCGTATCCCAGTTTCTTCTCAACTGCGGATCAGTCAGTTTTATTTCTTCGTATACCGTACTGAAAATATCGGAATCCAATTCTATATTTATATTTTCGTTTAATTTTATATAACCGCCGTTCATTATATTCGGCTTATCAAAACACAATATATTGAATATAAGCGGTTTGACTGCCTGTTTCAGGCTGTATTTATCATGTACTGTAAATGATTTGCCGCGCTCGAATATAAATTCCCTGACGTATGATTCAATACCGGCTTCCGGCGGGTAAGCGTGTTTCAATTCCATTGACAGATGCGTGATACTGCCGTCGCTGTCATATTTTACGTTTGAGGATTTTCGCTCCCTGCCAGACAGCTGGTCATAACCATTTATGGTCGGCAGATTGTGATAACACGACTGCATAGTCCAAATACTGTACCGCTCGGAACTGAATGTAAATCTTGTGTATGTTTCCACCCCCGCGTCAACTATAACCGGTTTTCCGTTCATGTACAGTATAAAATTGCCCACGTCGTTATGATTGTGGCTTTCGGCGTTATGACCGCCTTTTGCGGCTATAAACATACCTGCATCGGTTTGCCCGCCGTCCCGGGCAGTCAGAATTTCCGTATCTTTGAACCAGTATTCCACAGGCGGTGTGAACAACTTAACGCCGGCGGTTTCTTTTTCGAAAAGATTTCTTAAAGCGCGGTATTTCATGTATCCGCCTATATCTCCGTAGCCTGCATTGTGCCGCGACACAAACATCTGCGCGAACTCTATCAAGGTATCGTCACCGATTGCTTCTCCGACGCGTTGCATATGCCTCGACGACATACCCGCTCTCAGTGAACTATCCGCGAAATTTACGAAGTACTCGCCGTCTATATACACTCTGTATATATAACGGGCGATATTTTTTATTTTTTCGAAACCATAAATGTCTATTTGTTTATTCGAAATATTATACAGTATGTCTAAATAATCGAACATCACGGCTCCGGCGGCGTTAAAATAACCCGGTCCCTCGTCGCAGGCTCCGTCCTCGTAATACGAATCTATGAATACATCCACGCTTTTCGCAGTCTTTGCTATTCCCTCCGCCAGCCGTTTTTTATCTTTTTCAAATATCAGAAACGCAACGATTACATTGGAATTTATCCATGGATTCCAGTTGTTCACACTGCGGTGTTCATCAAAACCCATCCACCAAAAATGGCTGTATGTAAGATACGGCGTTAAGATTTTGCGTTCGATTTCAATTTCCATTCTGCGTTTAACCGTCGGCGAAACTTCAGCGATAACGTCGTGCAGAAAATAATATACCCATGCAAACAGAGAACCTGTCTCCGCGGAAAATAAATCGACAAACGTTTCAAATTCAATATCCGGCAACTCACCCTTGTTGTTGTGCGCGGGGATAACCCACGACGTTTCTTCGCTTATTGCCCAAATCAGATTGATTATTGCGTCAAGATATTCGCCTTTCGCCTCAATACATTCGGCTATTGTCAGAATCATTAAGTCGCTGCGCCGCGTGAAATACAGATTTTCATAGTTGCTTCTGTTGCCGTTTCTTGTGAAATCCATGTATAATGAAGCCGGAAGCGATATATACGTTTTATTTTTCAATTCCTGAGCTTTTACCCTGTAAAAATCTTTTGCGTCAGAAGGCAGGTTATCCCACACTTCCCTGTCGCTGTAAAACGGGAACGGGTTAAAATCAATTTTATCCGCATCAATTTCTCCTGTCAATCTTGTAAGCATGTTTGTCATATTTTGCATAATCAGAACCTCCGTATATTTTAATTTTATTTATTTTCTATTTTATCTTTTTTTCGCCTTTCTTCGCTGAATATACACCCGCAGTATTTCTGCATGTAGACGCTATTCTCACGCGCGTTTTTTTGTCCCTGCCTGAAATTCACCCGAAAGTCCGCGTAAAAAAACTTCACGTTAAATTCGCTCGCATATTTTTCGCCGGTTTCTTTGAGCTTTTCATGATTTTGATACGGACTTACAAGGAGCGTCGTAGAAAACATGTCAAATCCATGTTCACTTGCATATTTTGCAGTCTCTTTAAGACGCGTTTCGTAGCAGTATTCGCAGCGGTTTTCAAGATTATCTATAACATTTTTCGCAAACTCAACCAGTCCGTAATAATCCTGCACTATGAGTTTTATATTATTTTTCGATGTATAATCAATCAGCGCATTTCGACGGGCTTTGTATTCGGACTGCGGGTGAATGTTGGGATTATACCAAAAGCAGGTTATGTCAAGATTCATGTCTGTTGTCTCAATCACGGGTTTGCTGCCGATAAGGCAAGGCGCACAGCATGTGTGCAGAATGAGTGTTTGACTGCGCGTGTTGTTCATTTGAACTGTTTTTCTCCTTTCTTAATCCTGTCATTCACATAAGACAGAATTTTATCGCACAAAACCTCTGTCTTCTTAATTTTTTCAATATCCGAACAAAGCTCGTCGATAATCAAGTCACACTCTGATAACGCCGCGTCATACTGTTCCTGCGTTATATCGCCGGACTTCAGTGCCTCGTCAAGTTCGTCGCGGTCAGCAATCCCCATATCGCCTTGCGGAGTGAATGTTACATCAAGATATTTGTCAATAAAAATAACCACGCCATCCGTATCATATCCGATATTTTCAATAACGTCCACATACCATATAGATACCGAATTATCAGGCAGATACATGGCAGTTATCACTTGCTTTTTTCCGTCAGGGATTAGTTGCAGCCAAGACATGCCCTCTCCGATTACAGCAGTTTTTCCCGCTATGGGCATATCCCAATAAGTATATTGTCCGTCAATTAATTTAATAAAACCTACTAATCCATGAAATTCATCAATATCAACGCGCATTTGATAATATGGATGAACCTCAAACTTATTATGTATCCACCATACATCACGGTCAAGACGTTTATGTTTCATATGCAACCTCTTTCATCATATAACTTTGTTATGTTTTAAAATAATTATAGCAGAGTTTTCAACGAAATGCAATAATATACAAAAAATAAACGAGTCAATGAACTATACCTCATTTTTCATTTAAACGGCTTTTCTCCTTTCTTAATCCTTTCATTCACATACGACAGAATTTTATCACATAAAACCTCTGTTTTTCTGATTTTTTCAGCATCCGAACAAAGCTCGTCAATAATCAAATCACACTCTTTTAGTGCCGCCTCATACTGCTCTTTTGTTATATCACCGGACTGCAACGCTTCGTCAAGTTCGTCGCGGTCATCAATACCCATGTCACCTTGCGGGGTAAATATTACGTCAAGATATTTATCAACAAAAACAGCCACGCCGTCCGTATCATATTCAATGTTTTCAATAACGTCCACATACCATACAGATAATAATGAACGGCAATCTGTCTGGATAGCTTTACGTCGCCGCCATTGCCGCCAAAAATCTCGTTTTGCCTTGTTAAGTTGATGGCATAGAAAAAAACGACTAAAGATATTCAAATTATCAGGCATATACATAGCGGTTATCACGTGCTTTTCCCCGTCGGGAATTAGCTGTAGCCACGTCATACCTTTGCCGCATACCGCCGCTTGTCCGGCTTTAGGGAAAGGCCAATGTTGATATTTTCCGTCTTCTCCGCCTAACTGTATAAGGCATACCAATCCATGAAACTCCTCAATACCAACGCGCATTTGATAATACGGATACCCATCAAAGTACCATTTATCGCGGTCAAGACGTTTTCGTTTCATATGCGACCTCTTTCACTTAATTAATTTATTTTACGGCTGTTCCAAAAAATCAACAGCAAATCCGGTATAAAATTTGGCGCAGTTTAAAAGACAGCTTTCGTTTATATTAAATTTAGGGTGATGGTGAGGATAAAACTCGCCCTCGGGTTTTGCTCCGAAAAATACGTATAATCCCGGTATTTTCTGCTGAAAACACGAAAAATCCTCCGAACCCATTATAAGTTCTCCCTGACATAGCTTTAATCCCGGGACGGAATCTGCCTCAATAAATTTTCTTGCGGACGCCGCTAATTTATCATCGTTTATCACAGGCGGAAAATCGTAGTTGTAAACAAGGTCGTATGAGCAGCCGTAAGCGGCTGTAATACCCGCTAAAATCTCTCTGAACCGTTTTTCTATCAAATCATTTATTTCGTCGGAAAATATGCGGACATCGCCCTGCAAAGTGACACTGTTGGGGATTATATTGAAACTGCCTAATCCCTCAAATCGTCCGATTGTTACGACGGCGGGGTCGGCGGGATCTAAATTCCGGCTGATTATGGATTGAACCGCCACGACAAAATGGCTTGCCGCCACAATCGGGTCAACGCACCTGTACGGCTGGGAACCGTGTCCTCCCCTGCCCGTGATTACCGCTTCGAAATAAGCGCGACCTGCCATAGTCATTCCCGAACGGACTGCGATTGTTCCCGGTTCATAAGACGCCCAGACATGACCGCCTATAATAGCGTCAACATTGTCGAGAACTCCGCCGTCAATCATACTTTGCGCTCCGCCGGGCGAAAGTTCTTCGCCGTATTGATGTATAATCACGATGTCGCCGGGAAGCTCTTCCCGGACTTTTATAAGAGCGTCTGCGGTTTCGAGCAGAATCGCCGTGTGAGCGTCGTGACCGCATGCATGCATGGCTCCGGGATTTACAGATTTATAAGGCACGTCTGATTCTTCCTGTATGGCAAGCGCGTCAAAATCCCCCCGTATAGCCAGTGTTTTTCTTTTTCCGTTTCCTGAATCTTTTTTGCCGCCTTTGATTTTCACCGCTATTCCGTTTAAACCTACGGGATATCTAATCCATTCGATATCTTTCCCCTCGTAAAATTTTCTTATATATTCCGCAGTTTTGGATTCTTTGAAAGACGGTTCGGGGTGTTGGTGCAGATACCGGCGCATTTCAATAATTTCCTGTGCTTTTGAATCTAAAATACCATACGTTTTTTCTTTCAGCATATAGCCATATAAACCTCTCAATAAAATGTTTATTTTGTTTTCTTAGTTTTACCATATAAAATAGATTTTGTCAAGAGATATATGTTAAAAATCGTTATATAAATTCAATAATTACTATATACTTATACTAAAATAAAAGTTAAAATTGGTGATATTTATAATATGACAGATTTCTTTCATATTTCCGATAAAGAGATAATTTTATTGTCTGCGGCGATAGCGGCTGTATTAGCCGACGGACTTGATGCGGATCAGGAAAATACGCTCGGGAATTTTTTAATGTGCATAGGACAGGACCTCGTAGCCGCATCAGGACAAAGAGCCGTATTTGAAAGTGAAGCGAAAAAAATAAAAGAAGCAAAAGTTAACAAAAAATAATATTCAAAATGATATAATAAGCATGGAAAAATCTTTTCTGTAGTTTTGCCGTACATTAACATCTGTATTAATAAAAAATACATAAATATGTTATATACTAATATAATATTTTAATTTATCAAAATTTATAAAAAATATATATTAAAAATGTCAGCGACAAAACAACAAGGAGATTAAAAATGTCAAGAATAATAGAAAAAGTGGAAAAGCTTTCTCTTCCTGTAGCTGTGACAAGAGGATTGATAGTTTTTCCGGAAATAAATTTAGGATTTGAGATGAGTCTTCCGAAAGCACAGAAAGCAGTGGAATACGCCCAGGGAAACGACGGTCTGATATTTCTTGTTTCCCAGATCCGGCCTGAAACGGAAGACCCGCAGCCGGAAGACATATACAAAATCGGCACTGTGGCAAAAGTAAAACAAACCGTAAAGCTTGCCGACAACAATCTCAGAATAGTCGTGGAGGGATTATCAAGAGCGGAAGTCATATCCTGCGATTTTTCAAAAGACGTATATATGTGCGAAGTTTTGAAGAAAAACATATATCTTGAACGCGACGGCGGCGTAAGAAGCGAGGCGGCGATTGCCGAGACAATGAAAATTTTTGAAAAGTACGCCCGTTTTGTTCCAAGGTTATCAAGCGAATTAATCATTATTTTACAGACTATAAAAAATCCCGGGCTTCTCGCGGATTTCATTTCGTCCAACATATATTTCAGCTACGATAAAAAGCAAAAAATACTCGAGGAATTCGACCCATACAGAAGACTTGAGCTTTTATGCGTCATACTCGAAAAGGAAATAGAAGTCTTGGAGATAGAAGAACAGATACATAAAAGGGTAAAAGGACAGATAGATAAAAATCAACGCGATTATTTTTTAAGGGAACAGTTGAAAGCCCTTCAGAACGAACTCGGCGAGGGCGAAAATGCAGACAATGAAATCGAAGAATACGAGCAGAAATTGAATGAAATGGATTTGCCCGAAGAAGTTTATACAAAATTAGGCAAGGAACTCGGCAAATTGAAAAAGATGCCGTTTAATTCCCCTGAAAGCACAGTTATCAGAAATTATCTGGACATATGTTTTGAAATCCCATGGGATAAAAAAACCGACGATTTTGCGGACATAAAAATCGCCGAAAAAATTTTGAACGACGACCACGACGGTCTCGACAAAGTAAAAGAGAGAATACTTGAATTTATAGCGGTCAAACAGATGCAGCCGGATTTGAGAGGTCAGATTTTATGTTTAGTCGGTCCTCCCGGAGTGGGAAAAACCTCGATAGCCTCGTCAATAGCCAAAGCCTTGAACAGAAAATACGTCAGGGTTTCTCTCGGCGGAGTGCGCGACGAGGCTGATATCAGGGGTCACAGAAAAACTTATATAGGCTCAATGCCGGGAAGAATAGTAAACGCGATAAAAGACGCGGGCGTTTTAAATCCCCTTTTGCTGTTGGACGAAGTGGATAAGCTCACAAGAGACGCCCACGGCGACCCGTCGTCCGCTCTGCTTGAAGTATTGGATTCCGAGCAAAATAAAGCGTTCAGAGACCATTTTATAGAACTGGCTATTGATTTGTCGGACTGCATGTTTATTGCCACGGCAAATACTATAGACACAATCCCGAAACCTCTAATCGACAGAATGGAAATAATCCAAATCACAAGCTACACGAGAAACGAAAAACACACGATAGCAAAACATCATCTTGTGCCAAAACAAATGAAAAAACACGGTTTAAATAAAAAGAGCTTTAAAATTACAGACGACGTTTTATATGAGCTTATAGATTATTACACGCGTGAAGCCGGCGTAAGAAATCTTGAGCGCGAAATCGCGAATGTATGCAGGAAATCCGTCAAAAAAATGCTTAAAGAAAACAAAAAGTCCATAACCGTAAACGTAAAAATCCTGCTCGAACTTTTAGGACATCACAAATTCAAAGACGATTCGTATATTAAAGAAGACGAGATCGGCGTTGTCAACGGACTTGCATGGACTGCAATGGGAGGGGAAATACTGCAAGTCGAGGTAGTTGTATGCGACGGCACAGGCAAAATAGAGCTCACAGGCTCTTTGGGTGAAGTTATGAAAGAATCGGCAAAAGCCGCCATATCGTTTATCAGGACAATCGCAAAAAAATATAATATAGACTCCGATTTTTATAAAACCAAAGATATTCATATACACTTCCCGGAAGGGGCGATACCAAAAGACGGTCCGTCTGCGGGGATAACTATTGCGACGGCGATATTCTCGCAGCTTACAGGATATCCTGTAAAAAGCAATACGGCAATGACCGGCGAAATAACTCTGCGGGGGAAAGTCCTGCCAATAGGCGGGCTTAAAGAAAAAACGGTTGCGGCATACCGTTCAAAAATCAAAAACGTAATAATCCCGGACGATAATGTGCCTGATTTGGAAGATATCGACAGTATCGTTAAAGAAAATTTGAATTTTATACCTGTAAAAAATGCGGAAAAAGTCTTTGAATACGCTGTAATATTCCCTAAACCGGTTATCGAGTGTTCGGAAGTCTGCGATAATAAACCCAAAATAGATTTATATGCTTCTGTTGTGCCTCCGATAAATTCGATTGTCACAGATAATATAATAATCAATCCCCCGGTTTCAGGAGGTGTGTAAGTCGATATGCCTGATAATCTTGATAATATAGATAACATGGGAATAAACGACGCCTACGAAAAGGTAAAAGAATTTCACAAAATATTCGGATTTCCAGCCGACGAAAAGCCGGTATTTTTAAAAGACGACAGGATAAAAAAACGCTCTGCCTGGATGCTTGAAGAAATACAGGAGTTTATGGAATCCGGCAATATATATGACCAGGCGGACGCGATGATTGATTTGATATATTTTGCTTTGGGTACGCTTGTGGAAATGGGAGTAAAGCCTAAAGAAATTTTCGATATAGTCCAAAACGCGAACATGAGCAAACTGTGGAGCGACGGTAACGTTCATCACCGTGAGAGCGACGGTAAGGTAATCAAGCCGCCGGATTGGGAAGACCCATATCCGAAAATAAAAGAAGAGATTGATAATCAAGCCAAATAATAAAATTTTATAAAAATAATGTATTTATATTTAAATGTAAAGGGAGGAAAAGAAATCATGAAAAAAGGAGTACAAAGTTATACAGTCAGAAATTATATGATAGACAGGGATATGTTTGAATATTCGATGAAAAGAATCAAGGCAATCGGGTATGAAAGCATACAGTGCGGAAGAGGTCCGGGCATGACCGATGCGGAGACGAAAGCAATGTTAGATGACGTCGGATTGGTGCCGTGTTCGTCAGGCGGAGAATTCGAGGCAATGAGAGACGATCCTGAAGCAATCAAAAAGGCGATAGCGTCAGCGCATGCCTACGGCACAAAATATGTGGCGATCGGGACGCTGCCGGACTCACAGAGATATAGTGTTGACGGATATAAACAATTCGCGGCGGATATCAACAGGATAGGTAAAGAATTAGCCAAAGAAGGGTGCGGCATATTATATCATAATCACGCGCTCGAATTTTACTCGTTCGGCGGTGGAAAACGCGGTATGGACATACTGTTTGACGAAACAGACCCATCGTGTATTTACTTTTCGCTTGATACGCATTGGCTGGCGTCAGGCGGAGTAAACCCGCCAGATTGGATATACAAGGCGAAAGGACGTATGCCAATCATCCACTTCAAAGATTACGCAATCGGTAGCGGTGCAGAGATGGTGGAGGGCGTAATCAAGTTATTTGCGGAAGTTGGAGAAGGCAATCTCGATTGGGGAGCAATCGTGAAGGCTTGTCACGACACAGACATTGAATACGCGATTGTCGAGCAGGATATATGCAAGGGCAGTCCGTTCGACAGCCTGAAAACAAGCTATGATAACATGATTTCATTTAATGTATAAATATAACGTTATATCGGGAAAATAAACAATAGTATAATCCCCAAACATTCAAGTATTACGCCGTGTTTGGGGATTTATATTTTTTATTATTTCGATTCCGCCCTTATTCATGTTTCGCAGTAATAGTGGGAAGCGTGAAATTTATCTCAGGGTATACGGTGCCGCCGCCTATCGACATGCCGTTTTTGAGTTCGACCGGATACAACGATTTGCCGTACATGAAATCGGACAGATTTTTATATGCGGTTTGTGTAAAATTTTGTTTAGCCATTTTTATCAGCTCCTTTAATATTTTTAATTGCATATTTCCTATATATTTAATATGAAATAACTGCAAATTATGATTCCGCAAATAACGGCGTTGACAAATATCTTTCTCCGGTGTCAGGAAGTACGGCAACTATAGTCTTATCTTTGCTCTCCGGTCTTTTCGCGACCTCGATAGCCGCCCAGACAGCCGCTCCCGAGGAAATACCGACAAGAACACCCTCTAAGCGCGCGACTTCCCTGCCGATTTCGAAAGCGTCCTCATTTTCGACCCTGATGATTTCGTCGTATACTGATGTATCAAGCACTTCCGGTACAAACCCCGCTCCGATACCTTGTATCTTATGAGCCCCGCTTCTTCCCTCTGACAAAACGGGAGACGCCGCGGGTTCCAATGCGATAACTTTTATATTGGAATTTTGTGACTTCAAATATCCACCTGCACCCGTTATCGTTCCGCCCGTCCCTATTCCCGAAATAAAAATGTCTATATCACCGTCAGTCTGACTCCATATCTCAGGACCCGTCGTCGTCATGTGTATGGCGGGATTTGTTGGGTTCGCGAACTGTCCCGGTATAAAACTGTTCGGAGTAACGGCGGCAAGTTCCTGCGCCTTGGCAATCGTGCCTTTCATCCCGAGCGCGCCGTCTGTTAAAACAAGTTCCGCGCCGTATGCTTTCAGCAGGCTTCTTCTCTCAATGCTCATAGTCTCCGGCATCGTAAGTATTATGCGGTACCCTTTCGATGCGGCAACTGCGGCAAGTCCAATTCCGGCGTTTCCGCTTGTCGGTTCGATAATAACCGAATTTTGATTCAACAGTCCTTTTTCCTCGGCATCTTCTATCATAGCCTTGGCAATCCTGTCTTTAACGCTGCCAGCCGGATTGAAATATTCTAATTTAGCGAGCAGTCTGGCTAACAAACGATGTTTTTTCTCGATATTCCGCAGCTCAAGCAGCGGCGTATCGCCTACTAACTCAGTGAAACTCTTTTTGACAGGCGACATAATAAATCCTCCTTACATATAATTCATATGTGATTACTATGATAGTATACAATAATATTATGTTTTTGTCAATACATTTATTTGAAATTTGAAAAAATTTTTAAGAGGAAATAGACGCTTCAAAAAAAGCTGACTGTATGATTTTTTTCTTGTATTTCACTTTTTAATACCTCCATGGTTTTTTTATAATAAAAATTAAAAGATACTCTATCACATAATGTAACAGGGTACCCTAGTCGAGGTTAATAACGACACTTACCTTATGATTAGAAAACAGCTTAAAATCGAGGATTTTCAGGTATCCCGATATTGTATTGCCACAATAGTCTCAACATGCGTGGAGATATAATATTGTCTAAACATAATTAGTCTAATCACCTGTTATAGTGATTAGACTAATTATGTTTTACGAACGACCATTCTATTTTTACATCATCATCGTTCAAAACAATACGATTTATAAGCGTTTTCGCAATGTTCTTTTTTTGCTCTACCGAAGCATAATTCCAAATTACATTAATATCTTTAAGTATCGCCACAACTCCGTCAATATTAAAGTCCGTTTCTTTTTTCTTAGGGGATAACCGTTCAAGCTGTTCGGACAAAGATATTTTTTCTTTGTACAATTTTTCTATCCGTTCGCCGAGAACATCTGCGGGAATAGATTCATTTTGGTATAAATCCATTAATCGACTGATTTGCTTATCCATATTAGCGATTTTTTCTTTAATAATCTAAATTACCAGTAAAACATTGCCAATAAAGCAAAGTTTGCCCAGATAAAAGAGAGTAAGCCCTGTTCGGAACGAGCAACATGAACGTCCTGCATATCTGTAAGTCTTGAGATTTGGCTGA
>Ga0123357_10001228_pt1 | contig 26880 bp, 23 predicted proteins | sample TergutEmb28metaG_FD_89873 | JGI IMG/M metagenome (GOLD analysis project Ga0123357, IMG submission 89873) | Embiratermes neotenicus P4 segment gut microbial communities from Petit-Saut dam, French Guiana - Emb289 P4 | ecosystem: Host-associated > Arthropoda: Insects > Digestive system > Gut ...
CCGAACAGGACCGTGAAACGAAGCCGCGCCGATGATATTGCGGATTGCCCGTGAGAAAGTAGGTCAGCGTCAGACTACCCCACTCCAAAAACCCCCGAGCTTCACAAAAGGCTCGGGGGTTTTCTATTTTCTCCTACGCGAATCGGACGGCTTGCAGACACAGCCCTAATGCATCGTCCCCGCTACACCCTCTGCATCCAAACCAACTATCAGGTCTAGCTCGCCATTAGATAGAGACTGCGTAGCTGGAACGCCTGCTGTTTTGAGCGCTGCACCATCCAGCAGGGAATTGTCGTTAAGTGCTACGCGTAGACGCGTTGCGGCAAGTGCCTGGAGGTTCTTGATATTCGCGGAGCCTCCTAATGCGGTCAGGATTTTTTCTGCCCGAGCTTTATATTGAGCAGCGCTTGCATTGGATGCGGCGGCGGGAATAATCGTTATCTCCGGGTTCACTGCACTTGTGCTGCCAGGAGTAAGGTCCGCGTCGGCGCCTGCGGTTTTTAGATATTGTTCCATATCGGTTTTCATGTTTTCCGATAATGGCCCGAAGATTGCCTGAACGCCTTTTCCAACGCGCACAACGCCGGCTGCTCCCATCCCTTTCAACTTGGCTTCGTTGACTAAAGCTGGATCGTTAACCGAAATCCGCAGCCGTGTAATGCAGGCATCCAAGCTTGCGATATTGCTGCGGCCACCAAAAGCCAATACCAATTCGCGTGAGCGATTGCTTGTGCCGGCCGCTTCTGTCGTGCTTGCTTCCGCTGTTTCGTCTTCGCGGCCGGGTGTCTTGAGGTTGAAGCGTGTGATTACGAAACGGAATATGCCGTAGTAAAGCACTGCGTAAATCGGGCCGAGTATGAATACATACCAGGCATGTTGAGATTTGCCCCCGATCAGGTTGAACATCAGAAAATCGATGCCGCCTTGAGAGAAGGTAAAACCCATATGCATACCGAAAGTATTGGCGACGAATTGTGCGGTGGCAGCAAGGCAGGCGTGGATGAAATATAGAACAGGGGCGACGAACATGAATGCAAATTCAATCGGTTCGGTAATGCCTGTGAGGAATGAGGTGAGTGCAGCGGAGATCATCATGCCGCCCACGGCAACTTTCTTTTCAGGCTTGGCGCAGTGCCAGATTGCGATTGCGGCGGCTGGCAGACCAAACATCTTGAACAGGAACGCGCCTGACAGGATGCCGGCAGTGGGGTCGCCTGCGAAGAAGCGGTTGATGTCGCCGCTGACCATCTTGCCCGTCGTCGGGTCGAGGTAGCTGCCCATTTCGAAGAAGAATGGAACGTTCCAGATGTGGTGCAGGCCAAATGGGATCAATAGACGCTCGATGAAACCGTAAACCGTTGCCGCTGTGCGTGGGTCGGAAACCGCTGCCCATTCGGAGAAGGTTTTGATTCCAGAGCCGACCGGAGGCCATACAACCGACAGGATCGCGCCGAGCACGATTGCGCCGATGGCGGTGACGATCGGGACGAAGCGTTTGCCGGCGAAAAAGCCGAGATAAGAGGGCAGGTTGATGCGGTAGTAGCGGTTGAACATCCATGCTGCGAGGCCACCGGCCAGGATGCCGCCGAACACGCCGGTCTGGATCGTCCGTATGCCCATTGAAAAAGCTGGCGTCACACTTTGCGAAATTCCGAGGATCGTGACATCGACAGCTTCGTGCGAATCGATAAGTTGTTGGTACGCGACCGCATCGAACGAGTCCAGACCACATATTACGCCGAGTGTAATCGTCATCACGATGAAGCCGATTGTCGCGGCGATGCCGGATACGCCGTCGTTTTCGGTGAAGCCGAGCGCGACCCCGATGGCGAAGATCAGCGGCAGGTTGGCGAAAATCACATCGCCGGCGTTCTTCATCAGCGCCAATACGATAGCTGGCACGTAACCGTGAAAGTCGGTCGCTCCCAGGCCAAGCAGGAGACCGGCGACGGGCAGCACGGCGACCGGCAGCATCAATGATTTGCCGATTTTCTGTACGACTCCGAATGCGTTTTGGAACATGGCGGGTCTCCTTGGTTATTCTGCGAAGGGAGCGAGGAGAGCGCGGACCGCCTCCGCTGTCCCGAGCTGCAACACATCCGAGGCGAGCCGGCGCGCTTCGTCCATCGTCAAACGGGCGAGTTGCGCTTTGATCGAGCCGACGGCTGGTACGCTGACCGAGAGTTCATCGACACCGAGGCCGACGAGCACCGGCACCGCCATCGCATCCGACGCGATGCCGCCGCACACACCGACCCATCTGCCGTGTTTGTGGGCACCTTCGACCGTCATGCCGATAAGCCGCAGCACCGCCGGATGGAGTGCGTCAGCCTGCTTGGCGAGCTTGGGGTGGCCACGATCCATCGCGAGCGTGTATTGCGTCAGGTCGTTGGTGCCGATCGAGAAGAAATCGACTTCGGCGGCGAGCCGTTCCGCGATCAGCGCGGCGGCAGGCACCTCGATCATTACGCCGACCTTGACACTGCTTGCGCGCTCGCCCGCTTCTTCGAACAGGATTTTCTTCGCCGCACGCACTTCCTCGATCGCCGTAACCATCGGGAACATCACATGCAGCTTGCCGATTGGCGCAGCACGCAAGATTGCGCGTAGCTGTGTGCGGAAAATGTCGGGACGGTCGAGGCTGACGCGCAGGCCGCGCAGGCCGAGGAAAGGGTTGTCCTCCTTTGGCAGCGGCATGTAGGACAGCGGTTTGTCGCCGCCGACGTCGAGTGTGCGCACCACGAGCGTCCGCTCGCGGCCGAGCGCCTCGGCAACCGCGCAGTATTCGGCGGCCTGCTCGTCCTCGGATGGTGCCGTGTCACGGTTGTCGAAAAGAAATTCAGAGCGCAGCAGACCCACGCCTTCCGCGCCTGCGGTAACAGCTTCGTGCGCCTCCTTTGCATTGCGAATATTGGCGACGACTTCAACACGATGGCCGTCGGCGGTCAGCGCGAGTTTGCTCGCGGCGAGTTTTTCCTCTTCGCGTTTGGCGGCTTGGCGCTTGATGCGCTCATGTGCGCGTTCGAGTTCCTCAACGCTCGGGTTACGCCGCAGGCTGCCGCGTGAACCATCGAGTACGACGAGCGTTCCGTTGGCCAATTGCAGCGTCCCTTCGTCGATGCCGCAGATGGCTGGGATGCCGAGAGAGCGGGCGAGGATCGCGACGTGACTGGTGGCGCCACCGGTTGTCGTGCAGAAACCCAGGACTTTGCTGCGGTCCATCGCAGCGGTATCCGATGGAGTGAGTTCTTCGGCGATCAGGATCGAATCGGAGGGGACTTCGATTTGCGCCTGTTTGACGCCCGCCAAAAGTGCAAGCACGCGGCGGCCGACATCGCGAATGTCATTAGCACGCTCGCGCAGGAGTGGGTTGTCGAGTTTTTCGAGCGTTTCGGCTTGTTTCTGAAAAGCGCCGCGCCAGCCAAAGGCCGCGCTTTCCCCGTTGCTAATTGCTCCGATGGCAATGTCATTGAGATCGGGGTCTTCGAGTAGTTCTAAATGGGCATCGAGGATCTGCGCTTTCGATGGATCGCTCAGGCGGGATTTCAGCGCTTCGATTTGCTGGCGTGCTTCATGCAGGGCAGTGTCTAGCTTTGCTCGTTCGCGCTGCGGCGTTTCGCCTTTCTCGGTGACTTCAATAATTTCCTGCCGGAATTGCACGATTTTCCCGACGGCGAGGCCCGGCGAGGCGGACACGCCGGTGAACTCGTTTGCGTCGCTCGGTTCGGCGCGTTGGGTGACAACGGGTTCTGGCGTTGTGGGCGTTGCCGCGGGCGCATCGCCAGGCTTTTCGCCCGAGCCTTGCGCAAGAATGCGAGCGAGTGTTTGAGCAGCTTCGCTGGCATCGGGGCCATTCGCTTGTACACGAATACGGTCGCCAAACTTTGTCGAGAGTCCCATGATTCCGACGACCGATTTGGCGTTCGCCATATTTTCGCCGCGTATGAGCTTGATTTCGGATTTGAATTTTTTTGCTTCGGCGGCAACGATGGCTGCCGGCCGCGCATGTAATCCAGCTGGATTGGGTAGGGCGACCTCTTCGGAAAGAACGACGTCTCCGCTGCCTTTCGTCTCTTGCGTTGTTTCCGCCCCGGCAGGTTCGACTGTGAGCGCGGTATCTTTTCCTGCTGTGACGACTCCCTTTGCGGGAATGAGACGTGCGACTTTTTCTCCATTGGCGATGACCATTTGGGTCAACAGACTTGCAGCCTTGGCGCCAACGAGCAAGGGATCAAAACGGATCAAGGGCTGGCCAACGCTGACGGTGTCGCCTTGCGCAACAAGCGGCGTGAAGCCTTCGCCATGTAGCATGACGGTATCGAGCCCGATGTGGATGAGCACTTCGAGTCCGTTATCGCCGGTGATCGTCAATGCATGGCCGGCGTTGTGCAGTTGCGTCACTTTGCCCGAGAGCGGGGCGAGCATTTGATCACTGATGGGGTCGATCGACACGCCATCGCCAACCATCTTTTGTGCGAAAACCGGGTCTGGAATGCTCTCAAGTGGCACCATCACGCCGGAGAGCGGAGCCAGTAAATCGATGTGAGTGGGGCGCTGCGGAGTGTTCATCTGCACGATTCCTCCTGAATCCCTAGATTTTCGGATCCCCACACGATAGGGTTTGCGCTTCTGGGATAACAGACGCACAAAGGAAACTCGGTACTAGCAAACCCTTGGGCTGAGCAGGGGACAAGCTATTTTCGAAGTGTGCTACGCCTGCTCAAATCATACCCGAGACCGTGAAGCTGTGTTCAGGGATGATTGTGTTAGGCTAGGGTTGTGTTGTTTTGCTGTTGTCGCAGTCATGTACCAAGCAGTGAGTAGGCTTGGACTGCGGTAGTCGGTGGGATGTGGGGCGATGGGCTTTGAGGGGATGCTGCTGAATTAAATCTCGAAATGCCTAAAAGCAAAAAAGCCCGCAATGCGGGCTTTTGGAGCAAGCAGGCAATAAGCTTAATTACTTAAGCTTGATTTCCTTGTAGAGCACATGCTTCCGAGCTTTCGGGTCATATTTCATGAACTCGAGCTTTCCGGGAGTCGTGCGCTTGTTCTTGTTCGTGGTGTAGAAGTGGCCGGTTCCTGCAGTGGATTCCAGCTTGATTTTTTCGCGACCGCCTTTGGCCATGATGTTCTCCTTGCGGATTCAGTCGGGTGTGTGAAGTGGGAAGGTCTTAGACCCTTTAGGCCCTTAGATCTTTTCGCCGCGAGCGCGCAACTCGCCGAGAACGACTTCGATACCCTTCTTGTCGATCGTGCGCAGACCGGCGTTCGAAACGCGCAGACGCACAAAACGGTTCTCGCTCTCAACCCAGAAACGGCGCGACTGCAGGTTAGGCAGGAAGCGGCGCTTGGTTTTGTTGTTGGCGTGCGAGACGTTGTTGCCCACCATCGGGGCTTTTCCAGTAACTTGACAGACGCGGGACATTGTAAAACTCCAAAATGCCTGTTTGCTCGAAGCCGAGTATTCTACCCAGAAACAAGTGGGAAGATCAAGATTTTCGTGCGAATGCTTGTTCAAGCATTGCCGCTTTGGGCGGACTGCTCTGTTAGAGCAATCCGCGTTCGGCAAAAGATAAGGGTTCGCTGTTGCCGGCGACGATGAAATGGTCGAGCACGCGAATATCCACAAGCGCAAGCGCCTGCTTGAGATTGGCGGTCAGGAGTTGGTCGGCGCGGCTTGGTTCCGTGCTGCCCGAAGGATGGTTATGCGCGAAGATCACGGCCGCGGCGTTTTTGGCGAGCGCCAGTTTGACGACTTCGCGCGGATAAACGCTTGTTTGATCCAGCGTGCCGCGAAATAACTCTTCCGCATGCAAAAGACGATTCCCGGCGTCGAGCAGGATGACTTTGAAGGACTCATAGGGCAGCGCGCCAAGACGCAAACGCAGCCAATCGCGCACGGCTTGCGGGGAATCGATCAGATCGCGCTCCTGCATTTCTTCACATAACGCGCGCCGCGCCATTTCGATAACGGCCTGAAGCTGTGCGAATTTTGCGCTTCCCATGCCCGGGATCGCGGCGAACTCCGCTTCACCCGCCGCGAAAAGCAGGGTCAGACTGCCGAAGCGCTTGAGCAGGTCGCGCGCCAGGTCGACCGCGCTTTTGCCGCGCATGCCGACGCGCAGAAAAATCGCCAGCAATTCCGCGTCGGACAAGACTTGAGCGCCATGTTTGAGCAGGCGTTCGCGCGGTCGCTCCTCAGTGGGCCAATCGGTAATCGCCATTGCCGGCGCTCCTCGCAGGTAGAATCAGATCCTTATCCGCCTCGATACTGGATCGATTTGACATGAGCATTTTCATGGGGAAACGCATTGTACTTGGCGTCACCGGTGGCGTTGCTGCGTACAAAGCCGCAGAGCTTGCACGTTTGCTCGGTAAAGCCGGGGCCAATGTTCATTGCGTGCTGACCGAGGCGGCGAGCCGTTTTGTTACGCCGGCGAGCTTTCAGGCGCTGACGGGCAATCCGGCGTGGAGCGATCTGTGGGATGTGCGCATGCCCAACGGCATGGCGCATATCGATCTGACGCGCGGCGCGGCTGCGCTGGTGGTCGCGCCGGCAAGCGCAAATTCGATCGCAAAATATGTGCATGGCATGGCGGACGATTTGTTGTCGACTTTGGTTTTGGCGCGCGATTGTCCGCTTGTCGTATGTCCCGCAATGAACCGCCAGATGTGGGAAAACTCCGCAACACAGCGCAATGTGGCGCAATTGCGCCAGGATGGCGCTCTGATTCTCGGCCCGGCTGCGGGCGAACAAGCCTGCGGCGAAGTCGGCATGGGGCGGATGCTTGAGCCTGAGCAGATCGTCGCGGGACTCGAAGCCTTTTTTACGCCGAAGCTGCTGGCGGGCAAACGCGTGTTGATGACGGCGGGCCCGACTTACGAGGCGCTGGACCCCGTGCGCGGCATTACCAACTTGAGTTCGGGCAAGATGGGCTATGCGTTGGCGCGCGCCTGTGCGAATGCGGGGGCAGAGGTTACGCTCGTCAGCGGCCCCGTATCGCTCGCCACGCCGGCGGGCGTGCGGCGGATCGATGTCAAATCAGCGCTTGAGATGCGCGACGCCGTGCTGCGCCACGTTGCCCAGGCGGGCATCTTCATTGCGGTGGCGGCTGTCGCCGATTACCGGCCTGCGAATGTTTCTGCGCACAAACTCAAAAAAAGCGGCGCGACGGGTTTGACGATAGCAATGGAGCAAAACCCCGACATCCTTTCCGAAGTTGCGGCGCTGTCCAGCGCGCCGTTTTGCGTGGGTTTCGCGGCCGAGAGCCAGAATCTCGACGAGTACGCGACAACGAAACGCGCGAAGAAGGGGATTCCGTTGATCGTCGGCAATCTTGTGCAGGATGGCATGGGTGGCGACGCGAACCGCGTGGTGCTCTACGACGATTCGGGCCGCCATGAATTGCCCGCCGGTTCCAAAGATGCGGTGGCCGCCGACATCGTTGTTTATCTTGCAAACTTGCTCGGAGCCTGATTAGGAATTTTCAAATGCATCGAATCGACGTTCAACTGCTCGACGCCCGGCTCAAAGACAATCCGCCGCATTACGCTTCCGCCGGCGCGGCGGGGCTCGATCTGCGCGCCTGCATCGAGAGCCCGCTGACATTGGCTCCGGGCGATACGAGCCTGATTCCGTCCGGCATGGCGATCCATCTGGCCGACCCTGGCTTGGCCGCGATGATCCTGCCGCGTTCGGGCTTGGGCCATAAGCACGGCATCGTGCTGGGTAATCTTGTCGGCTTGATCGATTCCGACTATCAGGGCCAGATATTCGTCTCGGTTTGGAACCGTGGGCGTGAGTCGTTCACGATCAATCCGCTGGACCGCATTGCGCAGCTTGTCGTCGTGCCGGTGCTGCAGGTCGGCTTCAATGTCGTCGACAGCTTCACAGAATCCGAGCGTGGCTCAGGGGGCTTTGGCAGCACGGGGCACAATTAGAGCGTTGTGCGGCTCATGACAATGCCGATTGCGAAAAGCAACTGGAGCAGGATGACGGCTTGTACTGTTTTCGGGAGCATTGGCTGCATGGCTTGCGTGCTATGTTCGCTTAAGATTTTTCTGGCCTGAAAATACAGCGGCGGCAGTGCGAGTAGAAACAGCCAGCGGCTCCAGCCGATCAGATACGCGGCGGAAAACAAAACGAGGCACAGCGTCGCGGCGAACAAAAGTACCGCATGGTAACGGCGGGCGCGCACGGGGCCGAGGCGCACCGCGAGCGTGCGTTTGCCAGCCAGTGCATCGCTTTCAATATCGCGCAGATTGTTGATGTTGAGCACGGCGGTGGCGAAGAGTCCGCTTGCCGTCGCCGGCAAAAGGATCTTGGCGTCGAAGTGTCCGGTTTGCAGGTAGTAACTGCCGACAACGCCAACCCAGCCGAAAAAGATCAGGACCGACAGGTCTCCCAGCCCGAAATAGCCATATGCATGGCGGCCAAGCGTGTAGCCAAGCGCAGCGGTAATCGCCAGCAATCCAAGCAGCACGAAACCGAGTATGTTGCCTGGGCCTGAGCAGGAAAAGGCAATCAACAGGCTGCCGCTGATGACGCATGCAACGCCGCACAGCCACAATGCCCGCCGCATTTGCGCAGCGGTAATCGCTCCGGTTTGCATGCCTCGCCACGGGCCAATGCGTTTGGTGTTGTCGCTGCCTCTTATGGCGTCGCCATAATCGTTGGCAAGATTGCTGAGGATTTGCAGCAGCGTTGCGGTCAGTAAGGCGAATAAGGCGATTCTTGGAATGAATGCCTGTTTGTGGGCTGCGAGCGCCGAGCCTTGGATGATCGAAATCGCGGCCAGCGGCAGCGTGCCTGGACGCAGGCTCCGGAGCCAAATTAAAAGACGCGAATGTGCAGGCATAGCCGCGCATTGTCCGGTACGCCGGCTTGGGTGTCGAATTTCTGTGCGGGAAGACAATGGGCAGGCTACAGCCGATTCAACCGAGCCGCTTGAAATCCTCGTTGCTCAATTCGCGCCATTCGCTGTCGACACGTCCTTCGAGCGGCCGGAAGCGTGCTTTGTAGGACATCTTGTGGCTGTCGCGAATCCAGTAACCGAGGTAGAGGTAAGGCAGGCCAACGCGCTTGCAGACTTCGATTTGCCAGAGTATCGCGTAGGTTCCGTAGCCGGCTGATGGGTTTTCTGGATCGTAGAAAGTATAGACACTGGAAAGCCCGTCGCTCAGGCAGTCGATGATCGAGATTGCGCGCAGCGCGCCATTCTCGCGGAACTCGATCATGCGGGTGTCGATATGGCTTTGCAGCAGGAAATGAGTGTATTGCTCGCGGTTGTCCTGGTCCATGCCGCCGCCGGCATGGCGCATCGCCTGGTAGCGTTGATAGAGCGCATAGTGCTCTTCGTTGAAGAGCAGGGGGTGTTCGAGCGCTTCAAGCGGTGCATTGCGCGCGAAGGCGCGGCGCTGACTGCGGTCGGGCGTGAAGCGATCGATCCCGATGCGCACCGGAATGCAGGCATTGCAGGCATCGCAATGCGGCCGATAGGTGAATACGCCGCTGCGCCTGAAGCCGCTCTGCACGAGTGTGGTGTAGAGCAGGGTGTCGATCAGATGGCTTGGGGTGGCGACTTGCGAGCGGGCGGTTCTGCCCGGGATGTAGGAACAGCCATAGGGCGCGGTTGCGTAGAACTGCAGGGAGGTATACGGCAGATCCTTCATCAAAGTCATTTCAGGTCTCGCTCCAATTCAGGTCGCTCATGCGGCCGGGCGCCCAGCGTCCGCAGCTTGCGCCATGTCCGGTGTGCGCCGCGAGCAAGGCGGCGAACTCGTTGCGCGGGATGGCTCGCGCTCCCATTGAGATGAGATGCGTCGTCACCATTTGACAATCTATCAGCGCGAAATTCCGTCGATCAAGATCGCGCGCCAAGTGCGCGAGCGCGATTTTCGATGCGTCCGTGCGGCGCGAGAACATTGACTCACCATAGAACACATGGCCGATCGCGACACCATACAAGCCTCCCGCCAGTTCGTCATCCATCCAGGTTTCGACGCTGTGCGCCCAGCCAAGTTCGTGGAGCCGCAGATAGGCGTGCTGAATTTCAGGCACGATCCAGGTGCCATGCTCATCATTGCGCGGCGCGGCGCATGCCGCGATGGTGTCGGCAAAAGCCGTATCGCAGCGAATTTCGTAATTCGCATTGCGCAGCCGTTTCGCGAGTGAGCGGTGAATGCGTATTTCGGCGGGCAGTAGAACCATGCGGGGATCGGGGCTCCACCAGAGGATCGGGTCGCCGGGCGAGTACCAGGGAAAGATGCCGCGGCGGTAAGCCGTGAGAAGCCATTCAGGATCGAGTTTGCCGCCCGCCGCAAGCAGGCCGTTTGGCTCGCTGAGTGCGGCGGTGAGCGGGGGAAAGCTGGGATGCGAGCTGATGAGTAAGGGTATCAAGCGCAAATCTCGGCCACAATCGTATTGATTGCATGATTATCGTCGAGGAAGAACATAGTGGCGCAACGAAAAACGGGGCTGCGTAATGCGCTTCGCCCCGTTTTGAATGACGGATTATCTCAATCCGTTCGCGCCGAGCAGATAAAACTGCCCGCATGGTTTCCTGCCGTGATGGTTCAAGTAATCGTCACCTTGCGATTTGCGCCTCCTGCTCGTTTGGGTAAAGCCAGTTCAAGTACACCATCGGCATATTTCGCGCTTGCTTTCTCGCGCTCAACTTCCACAAGTAGACTCAAACTTCTCGACATCGTTCCGATCTAATGTTCGCGTCAACCTCACCTCAACATGTGCGCCGGAACATATCTTTGAACGTTTTTCCAAAGGGGTCGAACTGGGTGATGTTTGCGATAATTGCCCCCTTTCCGTTTACTGTGTGGCTCGGTGGCGCATCCCACTCCAGAGCAGGGCTGCAACAGCCAGCCCTTTTAATTTAGAAGATGAGTGCTTATTTTCTTTGATGACAATCAAATTTTCCAAGCCTGCGCTTTGGTTCTGAAAAAGAGCGAAGCCATGCCGCGTGAGCGCCTTGATGACTAAATTTTCTTCTGTTCGCTACGAAATTCTTCCGGCTGATCCCGCCGCGCATTTATTCGAAGTAATGCTCGAACTGGATCGGCCCGAATCCGGCATGTGCTTCGCGCTGCCGGCCTGGATTCCCGGCAGCTACATGATTCGGGAATTCGCGCGCAACATCGTCTGGATCAAAGGAGAGCTGGACGGCGCCGAAGCGCCGCTTGGCAAGCTGGATAAGCATACCTGGCGGCTCGGCGAGATCGCGGGCGGCGCGAAGCGCTTGCGTCTGCGCTATGTGGTATACGCGTGGGATTTATCCGTGCGCTGCGCACATCTCGATATGACGCATGGGTTTTTCAATGGCACCCAGGTTTTCCTGCGTGTTTTGGGGCGGGAACAGCAAAAGCATCGTGTGCGTGTATTGCCTCCGGCCGGTGTGCGTGATTGGACGGTTGCAACCACCTTGCGCGAAATGCGCGGGCAGGGCGGAGCGAAGCGCTACGGGTTTGGCTGGTATGAGGCGGACGATTACGCTGAACTGGTCGATCATCCGGTCGAAATGGGGCACCTAACCTGGGGGCGCTTCAAGGTTCGCGGTGTGCTGCACGAAGTCGCGCTCAATGGCCGGCATGACTGCGATATGGATCGCCTCGTCGGCGATCTTGCGCAAGTGTGTGAGCAGCAATGCGCGGTTTTTGGCGCTGCGCCGCCGCCGTTCGAGCGTTATGTATTCATGGCGACGCTTGTCGGCGAGGGTTATGGCGGCCTCGAACATCGGGCTTCGACAGCCTTGCTGGCGTCGCGCAACGATCTGCCGTTCTGCGGCATGCAGACGAGCACCGAAGCCTATCGCGGCTTTCTCGGCTTGTGCAGTCACGAGTATTTCCATGCGTGGCATGTCAAGCGGATCAAACCGGCCGCATTCGCACCCTATGATTTGCAGCAGGAAAACTACACGCACCTGCTTTGGCTGTTCGAAGGTTTTACGTCGTATTACGACGATCTTGCGCTGGTGCGGGCGGGTTTGATTAGCCGGGAAGAATATTTCGCGCTGCTGGCGAAAACGCTTGGCGCTGTGCGGCGCGGCGGCGGGCGGCTGGTGCAGTCGGTTGCCGAATCTTCTTTCGACGCCTGGATCAAGTATTACCGCCAGGACGAGAATGCGCCGAATGCCATCGTCAGTTATTACGCCAAAGGTTCGTTGATTGCCTTGGCGCTCGATTTGCATATACGCGCCAAAACGGAGGGGGCTGCCTCGCTCGACGATCTGATGCGTTTGCTTTGGTCGCGCTTCGGCGAAACGGGCGTCGGCGTGCCGGAGAATGCGCTGCCTGCTTTGTTCAAAGAGGCGTGCGGCGTCGATATAAGCCGTCTGCTTGCGGCGGCGGTTGATGGCGTCGGCGATTTGCCGCTCGATAAATTGCTCAAACCGTTTGGTGTGCATCTGGCTTGGAAAGCCGAATCGGAACAGCCCGAGATCGGAGCCAAGCTTGGCAGCGAGGGCGAGATGCTCAAGTTCGTCCAGATTTTCAACGGCGGGCCGGCGCACCGGGCGGGGCTTTCGGCGGGCGATCTGCTGATTGCTGTTGATGGCTTGCGGGTCAAGGCCGGCGGTTTGGAGAAACTTCTGGCGTGCCATGTAGCCGGTGATCGCCTGCGCCTGCATATATTCCGGCGTGATGAGTTGATGAAACTGGAATTGACGCTTGCCGCAGCCGAGCCGATCTCGGCTTCGCTCACGCTCGCTGTGCGCGAGCGTACGGAAGCGGCCCGGTCGCGCAAGGCTTGGCTGGGTCAGGCTTGATTCGGCTGCGGGCTTGCCTGAAAGCCGAAGCGCGCCGGAACTTCGGACGCTGCGATGGATGTGACGGGTAGGGACAAACCCGCGTATTCCAGTGTTCCGGGTTTGTCCCCCGTGGGCAATGTGATGGCGTCGGCGAGTTCGATCAGGTCTTGCCCATGCACGAGGCCGACGCCAAGCGGCCCTGATATCAACAGATTGCCGGCTTCGTCGAGCCAGGCGTGCGTTGGCGATGTGAAAGCTTGGTGGGTATGTGTGACGAATGCGGCGGCGCTGTTGCGCGCCGTGCGCAGCACCCAGGGTGTGTATTCGAGTGTGACGAAGACGCGTTGCGGGCCGTTTTGGAACAGCCAGCAACCTGTGGCGTCACACACATAATTGCGTGCGATGAAGTCCGCCATGCCTTGGTGCATGACGATTTGACCTTGCAAACGCCAGCGGCCCGCGCGGTCGAGCGACAGCCAGCCGTAGCAGGCGGGAACATCAGGCCATTTAGTGAGCGCGCGACGTACCGATTCATCCATGCGCAATAGCGCAACTTACCAAATCTTCCACCACGGGCGCACGTACATGCCTGCTTCGGCGATATAGGGGCTGTTGGGGAAGTTTTGCTGCAAGACGCGTTGTGCGTCGTCGGCGAGGTCGTTCATCCTGAGTTGGCGATAGCTGTATGCCATGACGCCGAGCGCTTCCTCAACGGTCGGGGAGTTCGGGAAATTCTTGATTACGGTCTGCGCGCGGTTTGCGGCGGCCAGATAGGCACCGCGGCGGATGTAGTAACGCGCAACGTGAATCTGATGCTGAGCCAGTGCGTTGAGCAGATAGCCCATCCGCGTGTGCGCGTCTTCCGCGTAGCGGCTGTCCGGGAAGCGGGTGATTAGTTCCTTGAAGGCATCGAAGGAGTCTTGCGCGGCTTTGGGGTCGCGCTCGGTCATGTCCTGCTGACCGATCACACTGAACAGCCCAGTGTTCTCATTGAAGCTGATCAGGCCCTTGAGGTAGTAGGCGTAATCGACGTTTGGATGATTCGGATGCAGCTTGATGAAACGGTCGATGGCCGTGCCCGCGGAGGCCGGGTCCCCGGCCTTGTAATAGGCGTAGGCAATTTCGAGTTGCGCCTGCTGTGCGTAACGCCCATAAGGGAATTTGGCTTCCAGCTTCTCGAATGTTTTGGCCGCATTCTCATAACTGCCCGAATCCATTTGCTCCCGGGCTTCGGCGTAGATTTCTTCCGCGCTGCGCTTATCGACGCCTTCGTCTTTATCGGAGCCCAGCGAGGAGCAGCCGGCGAGCGCACCCAGCATGAGAAGGGTTGCAGCTACACTACGTGCTCGCAGATTCCGCATCGATACACCCGTGACTGAACAAAACGCAAATTATAGCGGAAGCGCCACGCTTGATTCGCTTAACGTGCTAGTTGTTCCCGCCGAAGAGGCCGGGCAACGCCTGGATCAGGCCCTGGCGCGTCTTTTGCCACAGCATTCGCGTAATCGTCTGCAAGGGTGGATTCGTGCCGGCCGCGTGCGCGTCGATGGCGATTTGTTCGAAGATCCCAAGCGCAAGCTGCGCGGCGGCGAGCGGATCGAAGTGCATCACGAGCCACCGACCGAAGTCGTGGCGGATACGCCTGAGGCTATTCCGCTCGTGGTGCTGCATGAGGACGGCGATATTCTCGTGATCGACAAACCCGCCGGTTTGGTCGTGCATCCCGGCAGCGGCAATTGGGGCGGTACGTTGCTCAATGGTTTGCTGCATCGCTCGGACGCCGCCAAGGTTTTGCCGCGCGCCGGTATCGTGCATCGTCTCGATAAGGATACGAGCGGCCTCATGGTGGTGGCGTGCAATGAGACGGCGCAGACCGATCTGGTGCGCCAATTGCAGGCGCGCACGGTCAAACGCCAATATCTTGCATTGGTGCGCGGCCGGATCGAGCGCGATCAGACGATCGACGCGCCGATCGGCCGTCATCCGACTCAGCGCACACGCATGGCCGTCGTGGGTGGCGCGCGCGAAGCCCGCACGTATGTACGCGTGCGCGAACGGTTCGCGACGACGACGCTCGTCGAGTGCAGCCTGGAAACCGGCCGTACGCACCAGATCCGGGTGCACATGGCCCACATCGGTCATCCCTTGGTTGGCGATGCGGTATATGGCGGCGCGCGCGGCGCGCCGGCGTTTGGCCGCCAGGCCCTGCATGCATGGCGGCTTGGTTTGATTCACCCGGTAACGCGTGAAGCGATGCAATGGGATTCGCCGTTGCCGCCGGATTTCGCCGCGTTGCTCGATTCGCTGCGTGCGCCGGAGGGCCGTAAATGAAGACGATCGTTCCCGATTGGTCTGCTCCGGCAAATGTCCGGGCTTTCTTCACTATGCGGGCGGGCGGGGTAAGCCAGCCGCCCTATGCGTCTTTGAATTTGGGAGATCATGTCGGCGACGTGCCGCAGGCGGTCACGGCCAACCGGTTGCGGGTTGCAAGCATGTTGCCTACGGAACCTGTGTGGCTCAATCAGGTTCACGGCGTCCAGGCCGTGGACGCGGCGAATCCGCAAACGCGAGATGCCGATGCGGTTTTTGCTCGCGTGTCGGGCACGGTATGTGCCGTGATGGTTGCCGATTGCCTGCCGGTGCTGTTCTGCGACCGGGTCGGCCGTGCGGTCGGTGCCGCGCATGCGGGGTGGCGTGGTCTTTCGGGCGGCGTACTTGAAGCATGTATTGCCGCGATGAGCTGTCCGCCGGACGAGTTGCTGGCGTGGCTCGGGCCGGCGATTGGGCCGGACGCCTTCGAGGTCGGTCCCGAGGTGCGGGAGCATTTCGTTGTGGACGATGCTCAGACTGCTTCTTGTTTCAAACAGGGCCGGGGCGATCGTTGGATGGCTGATATCTTTGCGCTTGCGCGCAGACGTTTGAGCCGCGCCGGGGTGCGCGACGATGCGGTGTTTGGCGGCGACGAGTGCACGTTCAGCGATGCGGCGCGGTTTTTCTCTTATCGCCGCGATGGCCGGACCGGCCGGATGGGCGCGTTTATTTGGCTCGATCCTCTGCGTTGAATCGGGTCGCGGAATTTTCTGGAACGGAGGCTGGTGCTTGCGCGGTAGTTTGTCGGCGACGCTTGCGCGCGGGACCGCCGACAATCCAGAGGAGCAAAAGTAGCGGCAGAATGAAGCCAAGGAACGTCATGATGCCGCCGATCAAAGACTGAGCGCCAATAACTGCCATGATGGCAACGAAAAGCCAAGCGATTGCAACGATGTACATAGCGTGTATTTTGCGATTTTAAACTTGACCTTGTGAATTGTGCGGTGCAACAATCGCTTGTGGCATCCATAATTTATAACACCTGGGTCAGTGAATTGATCGCGTACCAAGTTCACAAAGTAGTCTCGAACAGGAGTATTCCATGACAACTTCGTCCGGCCCAGCCGGCTTTGACACTTCCTTCTGGTTCAAGGCCGGGCAGGACATGCTGCGAGGCATGCAGGATTTTCTCTCGCAACAACAGTCCGCGCTCGAACAGGGCGGTATCGCAGCCAAAGCGTTCGATCCGAAAAACGATCAGACCGAGGCCCTGAACCGTTTGCAGCAGGAGTTTCTGGAACGCTATGCGAAGCTGTGGGCCGGAATGCTTAATCCGGCGTCGGAAAATCAGCAAGCTCCCGCCGCAGGCGCGGATCGCCGCTTTTCGGCGCAGGCATGGTCCGAAAGCCCGGTTTTTGACTACATACGCCAAGCGTATCTGCTCAATGCCGACTATCTGTCGCGCGCGGTGGAGTGTTTGCCGGTTTCAGACCGCCGCGCGCGCGAGCGGATGCGCTTCCTCGTGCGTCAGTACATCGATTCGATGAGTCCCGCCAATTTCGCGGCGACCAACCCGGAGTTCATCAAGCAGGCTCTGGAAACGAAGGGTGAAAGTATTACGCGCGGTGTCAAGAACCTGATCTCCGACATGGAGAAAGGGGCGCTCACGATGACGGACGGCAGCGCATTCGAGGTTGGGCGGAATCTCGCGACTACTCCGGGCGCGGTGATTTTTGAGAACGAGCTGTTCCAGTTGCTGCAATACGCTCCGACGACCGATAAGGTGCACGAACGGCCCTTGCTGATCGTTCCGCCCTGCATCAACAAGTACTACATCCTTGATTTGCAGCCGGAAAACTCATTTGTCCGTCATGCCTTGGATAAGGGAATCCGCGTATTCCTGGTTTCCTGGCGCAATCCGGGCCAGGAGCAGGGACAACTGCGCTGGGATGATTACATCGAAGAGGGTGTTCTGCGCGCGATCGATGTCGTGAAGGATGTTTCGGGCACCGAGCGGCCGAACGTTTTGGGCTTCTGCGTGGGCGGAACCATGACGGCCTGCGCGCTTTCGGTCGCCGCCGCGCGCGCCGAGTTGCCTGTCGAGAGCTTTACGCTGCTGACTACGATTCTGGATTTCGATGAGCCCGGCGATCTCGGTTGCTTCATTGATGAAGCGAGCGTCGTTGCGCGCGAAAATACGATTGGTAAAGGTGGCCTCTTGACGGGGCGCGAGCTTTCGAACGTATTCGCGCTTCTGCGCGCGAACGATCTGATCTGGAGTAACGTCGTCGAGAATTATCTGAAAGGTAACTCGCCGAAGGCTTTCGATCTGCTTTATTGGAATTCTGACAGCACCAATCTGCCCGGTCCGTTCGCGGCGTGGTATTTGCGCAATCTCTATCTCGAAAACAGTCTGCGTATCCCTGGTCGGCTCGAAATTGCCGGCGTTCCCGCGGATTTGGGACGCATTACCTGCCCTTGCTACTTCCTGGCCACGCGCGAAGACCATATCGTGCCCTGGCACTCGGCGTATCTGGGGCGGCGTCTGATGGGCGGCGAAACGACCTTTACGCTTGGCGCGAGCGGTCATATCGCGGGCGTGATCAATCCGGCCGCGAAAAATCGCCGCAGCTACTGGACGAACGATCGCGCCGTTGCAAGTGCCGAGGAATGGTTTGAGACGGCGCAAGAATCTCCCGGGAGCTGGTGGACGCATTGGGTGGAATGGCTGCGTCCCCGCAGTGGCAAAGAGATTGCCGCTCCGCGGAAGTTTGGCAATCGCCGTTACGCCGAAATTGAACCTGCGCCGGGACGCTATGTGAAAGTACCCGCGTAGGAAAGTGTGTACGCAGACGGCTTAGGCGTCAGCGTTGTTCCTGGTGGTATTGTCGATTCTTGGTTGTGTATCAGGCGTTTTGGGAATTCTGCTTAACAGCGGCGCGCTTTTGTGGTGAAGTCGTTTTGTCCACCGTAGCGTGCGCTAGGGTTGGACCGCATAGTTCCCGATACGTATATCCATAACAAAACAAGGAGGCAGGCGATGGCTCGTGTTGCATTGATTACTGGTGGAATGGGTGGTTTGGGTGAAGCGGTTTGTATCAAGATGGCCGCATTGGGATACCGCGTTGTGACAACGCATTCGCCGAACAATCTGAAAGTTTCAGATTGGCTGCAGAACATGAATAACCTGGGATTCAGCTTCCAGGCTTATCCGTGCGATGTGGCGGATTTCGATTCGGCGAAAGCATGCGTTCAAACGGTAGCCAAGGAGCTCGGACCGATTGATGTGCTGGTCAATAACGCAGGTATTACGCGTGACATGACCTTCAAGAAAATGAGTAAAGCCGATTGGGACGCGGTGATCCGCACCAACCTGGACAGCGTTTTCAACATGACCAAGCAGGTCATGGACGGCATGATGGAACGCAAATGGGGGCGTGTGGTCAACGTTTCTTCCGTCAATGGTCAGAAGGGCGCGTTCGGTCAGACTAACTATGCGGCAGCCAAGGCCGGCATGCATGGTTTTACCAAGGCGCTGGCGCTTGAAGTTGCCAGGTTCGGGGTGACGGTCAACACGATCAGTCCGGGCTATATCGGCACCAAAATGGTGACTGCGATTCCGCAGGAAATTCTCGATTCGAAGATCCTGCCGCAGATTCCGGTGGGTCGGCTTGGCAAGCCAGAGGAAATTGCTGGTTTGGTGGCCTATCTCGCATCCGATGAGGCGGCGTTCCTGACGGGCGCCAACATTTCGATCAACGGCGGCCAGCATATGTCGTGACGACGCGGCGAGTGCTGACTTCGCTATTCATGGCGAGGTCCGCGAGACAAATGTTACGGGTGCCGAAGGCGCTCTAAACTCGCGGCGGAACACTCCAGGTTTCAGCTTGAGGTGATTCGCCGCCAGGCAGGATTGGGAGTATGCCGGGCGTTAAGCCTCGCCCGCCCGGCGTATGCACACAAGTTTTTTTAGTCAGAGGCAAAGGAAATATGATGTCCCGGAAAATAGCCCTCGTAACCGGTGGGATGGGTGGTTTGGGGACCGCCATTTGCAAGTCGCTACACAAAGGCGGTTACAAAGTCGTGGCCAATTGTCTGCCAGGTTTGCCCGGCAAGGACGAATGGCTCGCGCAAATGCGCAGTGAAGGGTTCGATGTCGAAGCCGCTGAGGCTGATGTGGCTGATTACGATCAGTGCGCGGCGATGGTGAAGAAAATCGAAGCGGAAATCGGCCCGATCGATGTGCTCGTCAACAACGCGGGGATCACACGCGATGCGATGTTCCGCAAGATGAGTCTCGCGCAGTGGAATGCGGTGCTGACGACAAACCTGAATGGCGTGTTCAATGTCACCCATCAAATCCTGACGGGTATGGCGGAACGTGGCTGGGGACGTGTGATCAATATCTCCTCGGTTAATGGCGTTAAAGGGCAGTTCGGCCAGGCCAATTACTCCGCGGCAAAAGCCGGCATCTTGGGCTTTACGCGTGCGATTGCCCAGGAAGTGGCCAAGAAAGGCGTCACGGTCAACGCGATTGCGCCGGGCTATATCGGAACCGACATGGTCATGGCGATCAAGCCGGAAGTGCGGGAGCAGATCGTGGCTACGATTCCCACGGGGCGTCTCGGAAAACCCGAGGAAATCGGCGATTTGTGTGCCTTCCTCGCGTCGGAAAGCGCCGCGTACATTACGGGTTCGACGATTGCCATCAACGGCGGTCTGCACATGTCCTGATCGGGCTGGTGCGGTGATCCTGAGCCTCGCTTAACGCGAGGCTCATTTTTTTGTGCACTGCTATAAACTATCACGCCATAACGATCGCTCCGACAGAGGGAGGAGAGCGCGATGGCACAGGAATCCAGACTCATCAAAAAGTATCCCAACCGGAGGCTTTATGACACCCGCACGAGTTCGTACATCACCTTGGCCGATGTGAAGGAGCTGGTGCTGGGTTATGAAGAGTTCCAGGTTGTCGACGCAAAAACGCAAGAGGATTTGACGCGCAGTATTCTGCTGCAAATTATTCTCGAAGAAGAGGCTGGTGGCGCGCCGATGTTTACGATTGACCTGCTGTCGCAGATGATCCGTTTCTACGGCAATGCGATGCAAGGGATGATGGGCAAATACCTCGAGAACAACATCAAGGCTTTTACCGATTTGCAGGTCAAACTACAGGACCATGTGAAATCGATCTACGGCGAAAACAGCCCGATGAGCCGGGATCTGTGGGCACAGTTCCTCAATTTTCAGGGGCCGGCGTTGCACAGCATGATGGGTACCTATATCGAACAGAGCAAAAAGATGTTTGCCCAGATGCAGGATCAGGTGGAAAGCCAGACCCGGAACCTTTTTTCCGGTTTTCAGTTTCCGAATTTCGGTGCGGGGATGCCGGACGAGACTGAAAAAGACAAGGAATAAATCGGTCCTTTAAAGGGGCTGCGGCCTTTCGATGTGCGGCGTGCGCTGCGATCGGGGGGCCGTCTGTTTTGAAGCGAGTAGTGATAATGAAGAACCCGAATATCGAGATACCGACCGTAGGTTTCGTCAGTCTTGGGTGCCCCAAAGCAACTTCCGATTCCGAGAGCATTCTGACGCGCCTGCGCTCCGAAGGATACGAGATTTCCGGCAGCTATGCTGACGCCGATCTGGTCATCGTCAATACCTGCGGATTTATCGATGCGGCCGTCGAAGAGTCGCTCGATGCGATCGGCGAAGCCTTGCAAGAGAACGGCCGCGTGATCGTCACCGGCTGTCTGGGGGCAAAGAAGGATGCGGTGGGACACGGCGTCGTCGAAGCGGTCCATCCGAAAGTGCTTGCGGTGACGGGGCCGCATGCCACGGAGGCGGTAATGGACATCGTGCATCGCCACCTTCCGAAACCGCATGATCCATTTACCGATCTCGTTCCGCCACAGGGAATCCGGCTCACGCCGCGGCACTTTGCGTATTTGAAAATCTCGGAAGGCTGCAATCACCGCTGCACCTTCTGCATCATTCCGTCGCTGCGCGGCGATCTCGTTTCGCGGCCGATCGGCGAGATCATGCGCGAGGCCGAAGCGCTTGCCAATGCGGGAGTGAAGGAAATTCTCGTTGTCTCGCAGGACACCTCGGCCTACGGTGTCGACGTCAAATACCGCACCGGCTTCTGGGGCGGCAAGCCCGTCAAAACGAAAATGTACGACCTGTGCAAGGCCCTGGGAGAACTCGGCGTCTGGATTCGCCTGCATTACGTCTATCCCTATCCGCATGTCGACGAAATCATTCCCCTGATGGCTGAAGGCAAGATTCTGCCTTACCTGGATATTCCGTTTCAGCATGCCTCTCAGCGTGTTCTAAAAGCGATGAAGCGGCCGGCAAGCGCCGAGAACACGCTTGAACGCATCAAGCGCTGGCGCGAGATCTGCCCCGACCTGACGATCCGTTCCACATTCATTACCGGATTCCCCGGCGAAACCGAAGAGGATTTCGACGAGCTGCTCGACTGGCTGTCCGAAGCGCAGCTCGACCGCGTCGGCTGTTTCTCCTATTCCCCGGTCGAGGGCGCGGCGGCTAACGCGCTTGAAGGCGCGGTCCCCGATGAAATTCGCGAAGACCGCCGCTTGCGCTTGATGGAGCATCAGGAAGACATTTCCACGCAGCGGCTTGAACGCATGCTCGATCGTGAAATCACCGTGCTTGTCGACGCTGTTGATGAAGAGGGCGCACTGGCTCGTTCAATGGGCGATGCGCCCGAAATCGATGGTTTGGTGATCGTGCCGGACGGAACGGAGTTCGAGGTTGGTGAATTCGCGCGCGTGCGCGTCACCGATGTTGATATCCACGATCTTTACGCCGAGCCGGTCTGAAAAGCCTATGACCCAACTCCTCCCCCAGCTCAGCGCAATCGTCAGCGATAAACATGTTCTGACTGCGGCGGAGGATGTCGCTCCGTATCTGCGCGATCAGCGCGGCCGCTATCTGGGATACGCGCAAGCCGTCGTGCGGCCTGGCTCGACCGAGGAAGTGGCGGCGGTTGTACAGGCATGCTGCGCCGCGCGGACGCCAATGGTTCCGCAAGGCGGCAATACTGGCCTGTGTGGCGGAGCCACGCCGGACGCGAGCGGCCGGGCTATCGTGATCGCGCTCGGGCGGATGAACCGCGTGCGCGCGCTCGATGTCGAGAACGATACGATCAGCGTTGAAGCGGGCTGTACTTTGGCCCAGGTGCAGGCCGCGGCGGCTGCGGCGGGCCGGCTTTTTCCGCTGGCGCTGGCGTCGGAAGGCAGTTGCCAGATCGGCGGCAATCTTTCCACCAACGCCGGCGGCGTGCACGTGCTGCGTTATGGCAATGCGCGTGAACTGGCGCTGGGCCTGGAGGTCGTTTTGCCCGATGGCCGGATTTGGGATGGTTTGCGCGGCTTGCGCAAAGACAACACCGGCTATGACCTCAAGTACCTCTTCATCGGAGCCGAAGGCACGCTGGGCCTGATTACCGCCGCCGTACTCAAGCTTTTTCCGCTGCCCAAAGCGCACGCGCTTGCCTGGGTTGCGCTGCCCGATGCCGAATCCGCCGTGAGTTTATTGAGCCATGTGCGGGCAGAGGCGGGCGAACGCCTGATCGCATTTGAACTGCTCAATCGTCAGACCCTGGAAATCGTGTTGCAGCATATGCCAGGCGCGCAGGACCCGCTTCCAGGCGCGCCGCCTTGGGTGGCGCTTATCGAGCTTGCAGATACCGATGCGGCCGCCAATCCGCTTGAATTGATCGAGCGCATTCTCAGGTCCGCGCTGGTGTCCGGCAAGCTTAGCGATGCGGCGATCGCAAGCAGTGAAGCGCAGGCAAAAGCTTTGTGGGCCTTGCGTGAAAATGCGTCGGAGGCGCAAAAGCGCGAAGGCATCAGCATCAAACACGATATTTCGGTGCCGGTGAGCGGCATCCCCGAGTTTCTTCGGCGAGCCGAGGCGGCACTCGCAGCCGCTTTCCCCGGAATTCGCATCGTCGCGTTCGGCCATGTCGGCGACGGAAATCTGCATTTCAACTGTTCGATGTCCGAAGCGGCTGCGAATGCGGCGCTCGTCGCGCGACAGGCGGAAGTCAATCACATCGTGCACGACATCGTGCACGCCTTGCGCGGATCGATTTCCGCCGAACACGGTCTGGGGCAGCTCAAGCGCGAGGAGATCATCCGCTACAAGGCGCCGCTGGAGCTTGAGCTGATGCGCGGCATCAAACGCGCTATCGACCCGCTTGGTTTGATGAACCCCGGCAAAGTGCTTTGAACACATCAGGCATGGGTTTTATCCTGTGACGAGCGCATATGCCCTGTCAGGCGATGCATTTCCGCCGCGGTGTTTTTCAATCGATGCGTTGCCTCGCCGATCTGCGTGATCGCGAGATTGCTCGTGTCGGCGATGTGCTTGATTTGCTCCATCGTCGTGGCCATTTCTTCGGAAGCATGCGTCTGTTGCTTCAACATTTCTCGCACGCTTATCGCCAAGCTTGCGGATTGTGAGCTGGCTGCCAGGATCTGGGTGAGCTGTTCGCCGCCGGCTTCGATTTCACGCACGCTGTTGGATACATCTTCCACGACGAGGCCCATGCTCGCGACGGCGGTTGTCGTGTCTTGCCGGATGGTGTCGACGGTGGTGGCGATATCCCGTGTGCTCATCGAAGTGCGTTCGGCGAGCTTGCGCACTTCGTCGGCAACCACCGCGAAGCCGCGTCCCTGTTCGCCCGCGCGGGCGGCTTCGATGGCCGCATTGAGGGCGAGGAGATTAGTCTGCTCGGCAATCTCGGTGATTAAAAGCGTCACATTTGAAATCTGGTCGACCGATTCGCTCACACGCTTCATTTGTGCTTGAGCGGTATTTACGACCTCGACGAGGCGCGTATTGGTGGCGATGCTGCGTTCGCTGCTGGTTTGTCCTTCGCGTGCCAGGTTTTCGGTCGTTCTGACGGCATTCATGCTTGATTCCGTGCTTTGCGAGATTTCATTAACCGCCGTCGTCAAGGCTTCGATTGCTGTGGCTGCCGTCATGACGCGCTGGGCTTGATCCGCGAGATTGCGCACCATATTCCGTGTGTCGCTTTCAAGCTGATGCGCTTGTGCATCGACATTGCCCGCATTGATATTCAAATCGTAGAACATTGCGAGTTGGTGGATGCGGGTGCACTCAAGCTGCATTTGAATCTGAGCGAGCGGTCCGTTTTCAATCACGACAGGCGTGGTGAGCTTGCCCTCGTTGAAAGCCAAGAGGGGGCGCCTGAGCATTTGCATGGGTTTAATCAGCCGGGCATAGATACCGCCCAGGGTGATGCCGAATGCGAGTGCCGCGATCCCGCCGAGGATTGGACCGGACAATCCACCGAGCACGCCACCCATTATGGCTGCCACCGCGGCGCCGATGCCTGGCAGCAGCATATTGAATGTCATCCAGTTCTTGCTGCCGTACAACGTGGTTGCGGGAAGTTGCGCGCGTTTTTCGCGGATATCCTTATAAAGCTGTTCGGCTTGTGCAATGGTGTTGCGCTCGGGAAGGGTTCGTACCGACATGTAACCAACGACGCGACCGTTATCGGTTAAGGGGGTAATGTAAGCATGAACCCAATAAAAATCGCCGGATTTGGTTCGATTCTTGACCAGACCTTGCCAGGGATGACCTGCTTTCAGGGTGCGCCAAAGATCTTCAAACGCCTCCCGCGGCATATCGGGATGGCGCACGATGTTATGACTCGACCCGATCAGTTCGTCCCGCGTGAAGCCGCTGATATCGATGAAGCTTTCATTCACGTAGGTAATGACACCCTTTAGGTCCGTTCTGGATACGATCGGTTTTTCGGCCTCGAACGTCCGTTCAAACTGGGTGACCGGGAGATTGATTTTCATAAGAATCTTTCTGCGCAATTTCAGTTACTTAGGGCCTGTTGCCGTTTCACATGGGTAAGCGTGGAACAGCAACAGACTCCCTTCATATCATCGGCATCGAATTGTTAAACTTGATGGCTGAAAATTGCCCTTGACGAAATGAGGCTCACGTTCTATCATTACTGACTCTTTCGCCACGGGGGTATAGCTCAGCTGGGAGAGCGCTTGCATGGCATGCAAGAGGTCAGCGGTTCGATCCCGCTTACCTCCACCAAGTGCAGAAAGAGTTGTGCCGGGTCCCCATCGTCTAGAGGCCTAGGACACCGCCCTTTCACGGCGATAACCGGGGTTCGAATCCCCGTGGGGACGCCAGAGTTTCTGGTAGAGCCGCAGCGATGCGGCTCGAATTGTCAAAGCGGGATAGCGCTTTGGTAGAGAGCAGGTCAAGTGCGGAGTGGTAGTTCAGTTGGTTAGAATACCGGCCTGTCACGCCGGGGGTCGCGGGTTCGAGTCCCGTCCACTCCGCCAATTTATACGCGAAAGGGCTGATCGTCGGTCAGCCCTTTTTGCTGGCTGTTAAGTAGAAAAGTTGTGCCGGGTCCCCATCGTCTAGAGGCCTAGGACACCGCCCTTTCACGGCGATAACCGGGGTTCGAATCCCCGTGGGGACGCCAGAGTTTCTGGTAGAGCCGCAGTGATGCGGTTCGAATCGTCAAAGCGGGACAGCGCTTTGGTAGAGAGCAGGTCAAGTGCGGAGTGGTAGTTCAGTCGGTTAGAATACCGGCCTGTCACGCCGGGGGTCGCGGGTTCGAGTCCCGTCCACTCCGCCAGAAATAGCGAAAAGCCAGTCCATGACTGGCTTTTTCTTTTTCTCTGTAGGCTAGGTTCTCAGAAATCCTGAACGGTAGGTCTGAACAGGATTTCATTGATATCGACATCTTCCGGCTGGCTCATGGCGAATAGAACCATTCTTGCGAACGAATCCGCGGGGATCGCGCTCTCGTAGTTCTTGCGCGTGATCTCCGCAATGTCAGGTTCAGTGATGCTGTCGGGCAGTTCGGTTGCGATCATCCCGGGCGAAATGATCGTGGTGCGAATGTTGTAGGGCTTCACTTCCTGCCGCAGCCCTTCGGAGATCACGCGCACCGCGCTCTTGGTTGCGGAATAGACGGCGCCACCAGGGCGGACCTTATGGCCTGCAACGGAAGAAACGTTGATGATCTGTCCGCTCTTCTGCGCCTTCATATATGGTAGCGCGGCGGCAATGCCGTAAAGCACGCCCTTGATGTTCACATCGACCATGCGCTCCCAGTCCTCAACCTTGCCGCGTTCGAGCGGTGAATGCGGCATCAGGCCGGCATTGTTGATGATGACATCGACACGGCCATAGGTTTTGACGGCTGTGTCGACGAGCCGCTGAACCTGCTCGCACTGGGTGACATCCGTCGCAATGGCGAGCGCTTTGCCGCCCTCGGCGATGAGTTCTTCCGCGAGCTGCCGAATACGCTCCGCGCGCCGTGCGCCAAGCACAACGAGTGCACCCTCTTTGGCGAGCAGCCGCGCTGCTGCCTCGCCCAGTCCGCTGCTCGCACCCGTGATAACGACGACTTTGTTTTGAATTCCCTGAGTCATGATTTTGTCCTTTTTGATGTGCCGATCTTTTGTGCGGATTGGGGATGGTGGAATCGCTCCAATCTAAAATAAATGTAAAGCTTCCTCGTCGCAGGTTGGGGGGGGGGGCGTGGCACTCGATTTGTGCTGAGGAAGCTATGGCTCGGCCAGTCTACACCTGGGTTTCGGGGCTGAAAACGACGCGATGGTTTGCGGTATCTGGTGTGTTCGGTGGTTCTCAGAACCGGTTTACGATCTTTTCGTAATTGCCGAGAATTCGGGGATGACGAAAAAGAAATACGCCAGCGACATCAGTCGAGAGAAGTTTGCACAGATTGAGCCGCTGCTACGCAGCG
>Ga0123357_10001230_pt1 | contig 26874 bp, 20 predicted proteins | sample TergutEmb28metaG_FD_89873 | JGI IMG/M metagenome (GOLD analysis project Ga0123357, IMG submission 89873) | Embiratermes neotenicus P4 segment gut microbial communities from Petit-Saut dam, French Guiana - Emb289 P4 | ecosystem: Host-associated > Arthropoda: Insects > Digestive system > Gut ...
AGATTTGTGTTTCCCAACATGAGCACAATCGCATCGGGCCTTGGCGGCGCCGTCTATGACTTAGAGGTTGAAGAAAACCTCTCCGCTTTCATGGGTTTGGTTTTTGAGGAGATATGCAAACAATATCTGGTGGAGGAAACAAAGAGAAATGCAACGCCGTTCTTCTTAAGCACGTTCGGCAGATGGTGGGGCAATAATCCCAAAGAGAAGCGGCAGGAAGAGATAGATATCCTGGCTTTTAGAAAAGGCTGCGCCTTGTTCTGCGAGTGTAAGTGGACCAACGCATTGATAAGCACTGATGTTTTGAATAGTTTGGAAAAAAGGAGCGAGCTGTTCTCTTATGATAGCAAGTGGTTCTGGCTGTTCTCAAAGAGTGGCTTCACAAAGAGTCTCATCGCTGAAGCGGAGAACCGCAGTGACGTTCGTCTCATTACGTTTGAGGACATGCTATGATCCGATCTTTGCATATCCTGCAGGTCTCAACGACTGATGTTGCTGGCGGAGCGGAGCGTGCCGAATTCATGATAAGGTTAGAACAGAAAAAGGAGCGTGATTGCGTACGAAATTGCTATCAGTCGTGGTCCCTTGCTATAACGAGCAGGAAACAGTTGCGCAGTTCTATGAAGCGGTCGCGGGGGTATTAAAAACCCTTACAGGTCGTGTTGACCATGAGGTCATTTTTGTTGATGATGGCTCTGGTGACGCAACGCTATTGATCATTAAGGATATCTGTTCCCAGTATCCTGATGTGAAATATCTTTCCTTTTCGCGTAATTTCGGGAAGGAATCCGCTCTCTATGCGGGGCTTGCTAAGGCGCGCGGTGACTATGCTGTTGTGATGGATTGCGATCTACAGGATCCTCCGGCGCTCCTACCTGATATGCTAGCAGCTATCCAGGACGGCGATTTTGATAGTGTGGCGACTCGCCGGGTGACGCGCAAAGGGGAACCTGCGCTCCGATCGTTTTTTGCCAGGACCTTTTACCGGATTATCAACAAAATCTCAGACACCGAATTTGTTGACGGCGCTCGGGATTACCGGATGATGGATCGTAAGATGGTCGACGCAATCTTGAAGATGAAAGAATCCGACCGGTTTTCAAAAGGGCTTTACAGTTGGGTGGGGTTTAGCACAAAGTGGGTCGAGTATGAAAATGTTCAGCGCGTGGCTGGTGAAACGAAATGGTCGACCTGGAGACTGTTTATCTATTCGCTTAACGGGATTATGGCTTTCTCAGCCGCCCCACTTGCAATTTCATCATTTTTTGGCCTCTTTTTGTGTTTCGCGTCAATTGCCTATGGCTTGTTCATGGTGATTAGAACCTGGATTTTTGGCAATGCGGTGCCTGGATATCCTTCGCTTTTTACTGCTATTGTATTTATTGGCGGGGTGCAGTTATTCTGCATTGGTATCTTGGGGATGTATGTCGCAAAAGTATTTGAAGAGACAAAAAAGCGCCCGCTGTATGTCACTAAAGAGGAATCCGAAGGTTAGTAATGGATAAAGAATCAATGAGTGTTCGCTTAAGACGTTTAAGTAACGATACTCGATTTGTTTTCTTAGCATGCGCCGTTCTGGGCGCGGTTTGTTTTCTCTGCGTATACGGCGTACGGGTATTGAATTTCAAGTATACGGCGTGGCTGATGACGGGCGGAGACTTGACTCAGCATTATACGGGGTGGCTGTTTTTCCGCAATTCGGCATGGCATTTTCCGATTGGTTTAATGGATAATATCATCTACCCCCTGAAAGTCTCTATTATCTTTACTGATTCGATCCCCCTCCTTGCCATTCCTTTTAAATTGTTGTCACCGATACTCCCAGTGAATTTTCAGTATTTTGGGCTTTTTGGCATACTGTGCTTTTTCTTGCAGGGTGGGGTTGCTGGCGTGCTCATAAAGAGGCTGAGCAAGAGCTTTGTTTACAGCGTTGTCGGCGCCCTGTTCTTTATTCTGTCAAGTACGATGATTTGTGGCGTGTTTGGCCAACCTTCGCTATCAGCGCATTTCATCATATTGCTGTGCATTTATGTATGTGTGACAAAAAATGACAAGCCAAGAACAGCGCGGAAGAACATAGCGGTATGGGGTGGCCTTTTGTGCCTTGCTTCGATGATACATCTCTATATCGTTGTGATGATTATCATTTTCATGGTGTTCTATTTACTCGATGATTGCATCAAGACAAAAAAAGTGGTCAAGCCCTGCTTGGAAGCGCTGGCATGTACCGTGATGCTTGTCTTTGTAATGTATGTGACGGGAGCATTCTATGGCAATATTTCACCGTATGGGGGCGGACTGGGCTATTATTCCGCAAACATGCTTTCCCTGTTTAACCCTGCGGGCACTTCCGCCTTCTTGAAAAATCTGCCCTTGGCAACGGGCGGACAATACGAGGGCTATGGCTATCTGGGTCTTGGCATAATCCTTGGGATTGTTCTGGTGATTGCGGCTGGCGTAAAGCGATTTGAAGAGATAAAGACTCTCCTGAGAACGCGACCAGGCTTCATCAGAACGCTTGTCTTGGCGGTGTTGTTGCTTCTGGCGTTTTTCCTGTTGGCGTTCTCGCCGCGGGTAACTTTTGGGAGCCACACTCTTTTCACTTTGAAACTCCCCATGCTTATTAATGCTGCCTGGGGAACATTCAGGGCGACCGGGCGTTTTATCTGGGTTCCGGCTTATCTTGTCATGGCATCTGTGATCTGGGCAATCAGGAAAGAATATAAGCGGGCGGCAGTAGTCATCCTTGCGCTTCTTCTTGTGGTGCAAATGGTCGACATGGGGGGTTATATAAACAAAATAAGCAGCAGGTTCACCGCTCAGATATCCTTGCAAACCAATTTTGCCTCTGCTGCATGGGATGATATCGGGAGCAATTTCAAGCATGTCGAATTCCTTGATCCCTCACTATCAGTGCCGTTCACATCTAAAGAATACTCATTCGCTGCCCTGGCTTATGAGCATCATCTTACAACGAACGATTATTATTTAGCGCGGACTCCCAGTAAGAGCATTCAACACTACAAAGATCTCCAGTTACAAAATCTGAGAAAGGGCGTAGTAGACCCTGATACGATATACGTGTTCGCTCGGGGGCAGGAGGCGAACTACTTGCATTCTCGTAAGCTTAACCTGTTTAATATTGATGGCGTTCTTATTGGGCTGGATTCTGGCTTCAGGTTCTCAGACTCGCATATCCAGCCGCTTAACCGGACCAACAGAGTGAAAATCCTTAAGGGGGGAGAAAACTAAAGTGAGCCAAAAGGGAAAAAGGATTGCCATCTATATCGACCTGGGACCTGAGGCGGGGGGGCAGTTTCAGTATGCTTTGAGCGTGGTCCAGGGGTTGGCGCAGCACGCCAAGGAGTTCGATGTCGTGTGTTATAGCACGCGGAGCGAGTGGCAGGCAATATGCGCACAGGAAAACATTGAATATCGTGCGTTTATGCAAATAAGCAGCTCTTCTGATCTTGTCAAAGACGGCGCAAACACAGAGAGTACCCCTTCTTTTCATCGAATAATCTTGCACCGTGCCGCGCTGAAATTCCCCGTGCTTGCGCAATATCGCAAAGAGCTTTCTCGCAGAGTCGTTTTACGCCGTGCCACCCTCAAATTGTCTACGCTTTCTTTGTATCACGGAAAGGTCTCCCGCAGGGCTGTCCTACGATTAGCCAGTAGGGTTACTGCTCCCAACTGGATGACCAAGATTCTTGAGTTTTGTTTCAAACGAGATGAAATATCTCTGGTGATCTTTCCTTTCCCTACGATGCTGATGGCCGGCTTAAATGTTACTTCGATAGGTACAATTCACGACCTCATGTACAAATATGAGCGGCGCTTTCTTGCAACAAACGGGGACGCGGACGATGCGTTTTATAAGATGCTTTACGAAACAATCGTTCGGGATTCAAATATTGTCCTTGTCGATTCTCCTTTGGGGGAGCTCCAGGTTCTGGAATCGTTCTCTGATGTGCGAGCAAGTATACAAGTGCTCCCGTATTGCGCTCCAAATTATGTAACGGAATATCTTGAGGAGAAACATCGATGTCCTGAAACGCTGCGCGCCTCTATCAGCGAGGTTGTGAGGGGCGTAGCGTTACGGTCTTATGTGTATTATCCGGCGATGTATAAGCGATACAAAAACCATGAAAACTTGATTAAGGCTTTAGAGATTTTGGGTGAGAGAGGAGTTCAGGTTAATGCAGTATTTACCGGTACTCCTGGTCTTTCGGAGCAGTTTATTGCAGATACTATTGCGAGCTCATCCGTTAGTGGTCAAATAGCGATGCTACCCTACGTGAGCGACAAAGAACTCTGCTATCTATTAGAGCATGCTGAGGCGCTGGTGATGCCAACGTATGCGGGTCCGACCAATATTCCTCAACTGGAGGCTTTTGCACTGGGGTGTCCCGTACTAACATCAAACATATACGCGATGCCCTGGCAGATAGGGGAGGCAGGCATTCTTTTCAACCCAGATGATCCTGAGGATATCGCCAACGCTATCGAGGCGGTGTGGCTCAACGAGGCTAAACGTGCAGAGCTTATCGAAAAAGGATATCGGCGCGGTCAAAACTTCAGTTTTGAGAGGTTTGCAAAGAAGCTTGCGGACATTGTCGAAGCATCAGCAGCTTCCTGAGGGCATGATCAGCGCAAGGAGCAAGGGAGATACTTAGTGAACATTGCAGTTGACGCAACATTGCTCGGGTTTGAAAACCCAACGGGGATCGCGGTTTCGTTTTCTCATGTGCTGGGTGAGTTGATACATAACCCTAAACCATCAGCAGGTATGGAGCGCGATGACTACACTCTTAACTATTTTGCCTGGCACTCCTGGGCGCCTGCGCGCACAAAAATAGAGCACGAGTGGGGGACCGGCTGCACGCTTAAGCGTTGCGCATGGTTGCCGTACCGCGGGTACAAATTATTGGAGCGTCTGGCCCATTTTCCCTATCGGTGGCTCTTTGGCTCACAGGCAGATGTTTCGCTTTTTTATTACCACGATCTGCCCCCGGGGGTGGCGGGGAAGAAGGTAGTGGTGATTCACGATATGGTCTATAAGGCCTGTCCAGAAACTATGGAAGAAAAAACCAGGCTCATGCACCATCGCTCGCTCGCGAAAACCTGCAAACGGGCTGATATGATCGTGACCGTTTCACAATTTAGTAAGTCAGAGATTATGCAGTATATGGCGGTTCCTGCAGAAAAGATCCGGGTTATGTATAACGGAGTTGACCAAAAAAGGTTCTCCCCTGATATCTCACCGGCAGAAGTAGAAAACCTGCGCAACAAGCTCTGCCTCCCTGTGCAGTATTTTCTGTATGTCGGCACCTTGGAACCACGCAAAAATCTGGTGCGGCTTATCCAGGCTTACCACTTACTGAGGGAGCAGGCCCCGGATAAGGCCCCGGTTCCCGACTTAGTCATTGCGGGCGGTAAAGGGTGGCACTACGATGATATTTTTGCTCAGGTGCGCGCGTTGGGGCTTGCAGAATACGTTCATTTTACCGACTACGTGGACGACGCCGATCTGCCGGCGCTCATGAGGGGATGCTTTGCGTTTCTGTTTCCTTCAACGTATGAGGGTTTTGGCATCCCGCCGCTTGAGGCCATGGCCTGCGGAGCGCCGGTGCTGACTTCGAACGTCGCGTCGCTGCCAGAAGTGGTCGGTGATGACGCGGTGCTGGTCAATCCTTCTTCAGTAGAGAGCATAACCAAGGGCCTGCGGCTCCTGATAACTGACGCGAGTCTGCGCCAGTCTCTGGCTTCCAGGGGGCCGATTCGCGCACGCGCTTTTACCTGGAAGGCAGCCGCCGATACCCTGCGGGATGTCTTTCAGGAAGTGACCGCCCTGCCACCCTCTCATACAGAGTAGCGCTTAGTTTTAGGAGAGCGTGGCGTAGAGCTCCGCGTGCTCCCTCGCGCACTGCGACCAGGAGAATTCTTTCACTCTCTCATATCCGGCAGCGCGCAGGTGATTTTGAAGATCGACGTCTTCCAAGAGATCTCTGGTCGTACGGGTCAGAGCGGTGACACTGTGAGCGTCACTGTACAACGCCGCGTCCGCTGCCGCTTCATGAAAAACAGCCAGGTCATTCAGCAGGCAAGGCGCGCCGCAGCTCATAGCCTCGAGTATCGGCAGACCAAAGCCCTCATACAGAGAGGGGAACACAAAAGCTTTTGCAAATGTGTAAAGGTTCCTCAACTGATTGTCAGGGACTCCGCATTGGAGGACCCGGTCGCTTATACCGTTTTCTTTCAGGAAGCTTGTCTCCGCTCTGGAGAACCTTCCGCCTCCTGTGCAGATAAGCTTCAAGCTGGGGTAGTCATTTGCAAGCTCGGCGAAGGTCTGGGCAAAGGAAAAGAAGTTCTTATAGGACCCACGGTTGCCAACAAAAAGAAGGTAGTCGCCAACAATCAGCGCCTGGTTATCAGGGGATGTCGGCGCGGAAGCTACTCCGTGGTGGATTACCGAGCTCTTCCGCGCGGCTTCTGGGTAAAAGCGTAAGAGATCGGCGCGAGTAGACTCAGACACAGCAACGATATGGTCAGCGCGCTGGATCATTTCTTTTTTTTGCCGTATCACCAGGGGGTTGACAAGTTTCTCGGGGAAGAGCTCGTAGATCATGTCGTGGATGGTGATCACTACAGGATTGTGAAGGCTTTCTTCGAGCAAAAAAAGATCATAGTAGGTTGGGTGATAGACGGCGCCGGGGTGCTGGGTAAATGCGCGCCGTACCGCACGCTGGTCCAGCAGCCCCTCGAGCGCCATTAATTTACCGACACCTCGATGGCGGTAGTGCGCGCTGATCGAGCGTGTGCGTAGTCCGAGGATATGTTCAAGATATTCGTTGTTTGCGTAGGGGGAGACTACCAGGGGCTGCATGTCCGGGCGCTCGGCGAGGTGTTTTGCGAGTTCAGCAAAATAGCGCGATATTCCGCCCCATCTCTGCATGACAAAAGCTTGATGGTCATAGATTACGGTCGTCATACGGCAGCTTTCTCAACGATGTGTCTTTGCCTTTGGCAGCAGGTTACGCGCGAATGCGATTATGCTCTGCCGCTCCTGCTTTTTGAAAATCAGAAAGTAAGCGACGGCGTATCCGGCGATGAGGGCAACCCCGATGTAGCATACCAACACGATGAGATTCTTTGGTTGAACGCACCAGTCTATGAGCCCGACTAAGAGCGCGGCGCTGGTCGCGGTGACCGCAGCGGGAAGCACCACGCGCTTTACCCAGCTGCTTATCGCATAGCCAATCGTGCGTGAAGTGATCACGATATAGAGGCTGGTGTCAACGAAGTAGCTTATCAGGGTGCCGAGCGCTACGCCAGAAATCCCCAGCGGCTTGACCAGTACCAACGAGAGCGCCACATTAAGTACCGCCGTAAATATGGCGTAGGGCATCCACTTTTTGTAGAGGTCGCGCGCTACCAGGATAGAATCCGCCAAGTAGTGCAGGGGCAGGAGCATGGTGGCAAACAAAAGCAGGCGTGCGGGCAGGATGCTTGCGCTGTATCCATTCCCAATCCACAGGCGTACGATCTCTGGCGCGGTGACTATCAGTACCAGATGTATCGGGACCAGCAGGCAGGAAAGATAGCGCGAGCCCCTCAGGAAAAACCGCTCAGTCGTCTTTTTATCAGCGGTAACTTCCATCTGAGCGACAAAGGGGGGCACGGCAGAGACCAGCAGACTGACCGCCTGCGTCATGAGGGAGCCAAATTTTGCGGCAACTTCATACAGGGCGATAGCCCCTGCGCCTAAGAAGATCCCCAGCACCAGTCGGTCGCTTTGCTGCAACATAAGAAACGCCGCCAATTGTGCGACAAAGACCGGAAAGGCGATCCTGAATACTCTTTTTCCCAGCCCTGGGGGCCAGGGCGTCCGCTCCTCATGCCCACCCTCTCTGCGCTGTACTACCAGGGCATAGCCAAACAGCGCAAGGCTTGTCGCGGCGGTGACAGCCATCATCGCGGCAGTCAGGAACAGGGGGCCGCGCTTCAGGAACAGGGCGAGCGGTATCATCGCGCTGGTTCCTACCGCGGTAATCACGTTGGCCAGAGACACCGCGTCGTAGCGTTGTTTGCCAGAGAGAATAATGTTTCCCATTTTAGTGGGCCAGATAATAAGCTGCGTCACCGCATGTACCAGAAGGATGTCTTTCAAGAGCCCGTATTCAACAGGGGTCAGGGATTTGAATAAAGCGGGCTGGGCGCTTATTACCCACAGAATAAGGGCGCAGGCAACGCCCAGGATACTAAAACAGAGCGCGCCAAATCTGATAAGGTGTCGCGCTCTATCCCCCGTGGTTGCCTGCGCGACCTCCTTGATCAGGATGATGGTTAGCCCAAAGTCAAGAAGCCCGATGATCCCCACCAACGAACTTGCCAGCATGAAGACGCCATAGACCGACTTTCCGTAGGCATGCAGCATAAACGGCAGGGCCACAAGCGACACTAAAGAAGAGACCACGTAGGCAGAAATGTTATAGAGGGTGTTTTTTGCCAGGCGGAAAATGCTCGCCATGCCTACCCCTTACGGGCAAAGTAGCAGACGCCCCAGGTGTCCTGCGAAGGCGACGCGCTCGTCACCAGTTCCGCCGCCTCAAGTACGCTAAATCCGGCGCCGGTAAGAAATGCCCGCAGTTCGTCCTCGTCAAAGTAGCGCATGGAATGGACTTCTTCAAAGTGGGCCGAGCCCTCGCGGGATGTCACGGTGATGTCATAGCAGACGTCCACGACCTGCTGCGCCCGGTGATGGACCGGCACGGCATGGCGCACCGCCGTATAGTCCTCATCACGGCACTCCTTTGTGCGCTCCTCAGGCTGCTGGAAAAGCACCGCCGGCTTGTGCCACACGTCAAAGCAGAGCAGGCCGCCGTCGCGCAGATTGGCAAAGCAGGACTCCAGCGTGCGGATGACGTCGTCGTCTGTTGTCTGATAGCTCATCACATGAAAGAGGAGCGTGACGATATCGACGGGCTCGGCGGCCCGGTAGGAGCGCGCGTCCCCGGTGGCGTAGGAGGCCCGCCCGCCCGCGCCTGTCGCCTGCGCGATCATAGAAGGGCTCAGGTCGACCCCCTGCGCGGTATATCCCTGTTGAGCGAAGAGCTCGGTGTAGGCGCCGGTACCGCAGCCGACGTCTAACAGCGTGCGGGCGCCGGGCTGGTAGCGGCGCATTCTCTCAACGAGCCAGGCGACCTCTTGTTCATAGGGCTTGTCCCGGTAGAACAGGTCGTAGTAGGCGCTGTAGGCGTCAAATACCTTATCGGGCATCGTAGACCTCGCGTATGACTTCTGTTACGCGCTCGATGACCTGCTCCTGCTCGTCAGATGACAGGCCCAGGCCGCTGGGGATGTAGAGCCCCTGGCGCGCTATCCTTTCAGAGACAGGGAGACTTACGCCGGCAAAGAGTCCCCGTTTAAGGAAGACCGGCTGCTGGTGTATCGGGTAAAAGAACGGGCGGGTCCCCACGCCTTGCTGCGCCAACAACGCCGCAAACTGCTCGGCGTTGACGGTCCCGCTGCCGGTGTCTTCGCGCAGTACTAATGGATAGATCCAGTACACGTTTTGCGCGTAGGGCGTGCGGTCAAGCGGGAGCTGGACCCATTCCTGATACGCGCTCAAGCCCTCGGCGTAGCGCTGGCCCAACTGCCGCTTTTGTTCGACGGCCTGGTCAAGGCGCTCAAGTTGAGCGCAGCCCAGGGCGGCCTGCACGTTAGACAGACGGAAGTTATACCCCAGGGCCTCATGCAGAAAGCGCCGCTGCGGCTGGAAGCACAGGTTACGGATGCTGCGACACGCGCCCGCCAGTTTGTCATCATCGGTCAGTACCATGCCGCCTTCGCCGGTGGTGATGAGCTTGTTGGGGTAGAAGCTGAAGATGCTTAGGTCCCCAAACGATCCGCAGGGGCGCCCGTTGTAACAGAGCCCATGAGCCTCTGCGGCGTCCTCGATGACGCGCAGCTCATGGGCGCGGGCAAGCGCAAGCACGGGGTCAAGGTCTACGGGCAGCCCGTAGATGTGGACGACCATGATCGCTTTGGTCTTTGGGCCGATCGCCGCCTCAACTTGGCTTACGTCCATGTTGAAGGTTCGCTCATCGCAGTCCACGCACACCGGGACGACGCCCCGGCGCACCAGAGGCGCTGCGCAGGAGATGATCGTAAAGGTAGGGATGATCACTTCATCGCCGGGACGCAAGGCTAAAGCCTCGATCGCTACTTCCAGTGCGGCGCTGCCGCTTGAGACGGCGACGCCCTGCGCCCGCCCGACGCGACGCGCCATTTCCTGCTCGAAGCGCTCGACAAAGGGACCCTCTGACGATATCCAGCCAGAATCAATGCATTCGTTAAGATACGCGCGCTCGTTGCCTTCAAGCGACGGGGTATTAACGGGGATGAAAGGGCGGTCCATAGTACCGGGCCTTCGCTAGGCGCTCCGGGGAAGAAAACGAGTCTTGTCTTCTTCGCCTACGTAAGGACCCTGTTTGATCTCGATCATCTCGATGTCGGTGAGCGCCGTAAAGCCATGCCCGCCTGAGGCCAGCAGGATCACGTCGCCCGCGTCAAGTTGCGCCTGCGCGCGCTTCACGCGGTCCTCGTCGTAAAAATCGACTTGCAGGCTTCCGCTTTGAATGACCAGGACTTCCTGGGTGGTCTCGACCGAGCGCTCGACCGTGTTGTGCACATGCGGCTCGATGACATGACCTGCGGGGTGATTCATAAACGCGAGCTGCTGGGAATAGCTATCCGGGGTCACAAACTGAATCCCCGGCCGGAAGCTGTGCGCCCTGACGATAATGGCATAGTGCTGGTCATCGATTATCACGTTCTCAATCACAGGTATCGATCTCCTTATGCCACCTACACAGCGAAAATACGACAAAAAATAGTCCAGATAAGTATAGCATTGTCCCTGCAAGTCTCTGCTGCCGGTCCAAAGCGCGCAGCATTTATGCGCTCGCATATGCTAGACCTAGCGAATACGGATTACTTCAAGAGTAGATTTGCAGGCTAGGAAATAGTGGGTGCGTTATACTGAGGTTGCTATGGATACTTCTGACAGGATATATGTTGCGGGGCATACCGGGCTGGTGGGCTCGGCGCTTATGCGCGCGTTGCGGGCCGCCGGTTACAAGAACCTGCTGGTCGCCTCGCATCGCGAGCTTGACCTCTGCGACCAGGCGGCGACCCGGGCTTATTTCACTTCGGAGCGCCCGGACTACGTCTTTCTTGCGGCGGCGACGGTTGGCGGCATCGGGGCTAACTCTACGGTACCCGCGACTTTTATCGCCGACAACCTGTCCATTGCGCTCAACGTGATCGACGCGGCGTATCGCACGGGCGCAAAGAAGCTTCTTAACTTGGGCTCGTCGTGCATCTATCCCAAGCTGGCGCCGCAGCCCATCCGCGAGGACGCGCTTTTGACCGGGCCGCTGGAGCCGACCAACGACGCCTACGCTCTGGCAAAGATCGCGGCCATCAAGCTCTGTCTGGCTTACAACGCGCAGTACGGCACGGACTTTCTGTCGCTGATGCCGACGAACCTCTATGGCCAAGGCGACACCTACGACCGCGAGGATGGTCATGTGCTGCCGGCGCTTATTGCAAAGTTCGACGACGCAAAGCGCAGCCGCGCGGCAGAGGTCACGCTTTGGGGCGACGGCACGCCGTTGCGCGAGTTTCTCTGGGCAGACGATTTGGCGCAGTGCGCGGTCTGGCTCATGCAGAACTACACGGCCGCAGACATTGGCGGCTGGATCAACATTGGATCCGGGCAGGAGCTTTCGATCGCCGCGCTGGCGCAACAGGTACGCGCGGTGGTCTTTGCCGACGCGCCGGATGACGCCTGTGCAATTGTCTGGGACCACAGCAAGCCCAATGGCACGCCCCGCAAGCTGCTCGACAGCTCCCGCGTCAACGCCCTGGGCTGGCGCGCAACCACTCCGCTGGAGGAAGGCATCCAGCGCGCCTACGCGGACTACCTCAATATGCAAAAATGAAATGCCCCAAAATACTTAAACGATATGCCCCAAAATACTTAAATCTTCTCGACTTTGCATCTATTTGCAGGTATACTGACTGCAGAGACAGCGGGAGGCTTCATGAAATTTGATTATTGGCCCAGAATCATAGATAGGCTACTGGAAGATCGCCTGAGCGCTACGGGGGCGGTCTTAGTAGCAGGTCCAAAATGGTGCGGAAAAACGACTACGGCTGAACAGCGGGCCAAAAGCACTTTGAAGCTTCAAGACCCCGATAAGACCAAGGGATATCTTGCCACTGCAGCAGTAAAGCCGTCGCTCTTATTGCAGGGAGAAAATCCCCGTCTTATTGATGAATGGCAGATGGCGCCTGTTCTTTGGGACGCAATTCGTAATGCTGTCGATGAGCGCGGCGAGGACGGTTTATTTATCTTAACGGGCTCGACAACTGTTGATGAGTCAACGATTATGCATTCCGGCACAGGGCGGATTTCTCGCATGGTCATGTATCCAATGAGTTTGTATGAATCCAAAGAGTCAAATGGCAGGATTTCATTAGAAGACTTGTTCAAAAGTCACCAGCTTGACATTGATGGCATTACTTCTGATTTGTCGCTGGAGGCACTTATTTTTGCTTCTTGTCGTGGCGGGTGGCCCTCAAGCTTAAAGAAAAAAACAAGGGAGGGCATGCTCTATGAAGCGCAAAACTATGTTAACAATATCTGTGACAGCGATGTTTCTACTGTTGACGGAGTGAAAAAGAGTCCAGGACGCGCGCGAGCGATACTCCAGTCATATGCGCGAAATATTTCGACTCTCGCCTCAAACAAAACAATTCAAAAGGATGTTTCTTCAAACTATGGGGATATTTCTGAACCGACCTTCTTCTCTTATCTCAACGCGCTAGAAAGACTTTATGTGATTGAGGATATACCAGCCTGGAGTCCTAAGATCCGCTCTGCAACATCAATACGCTCAAGTAAAAAGAAAGAGTTTATTGATCCATCTATCGCGACAGCTGCTCTTGTATTGTCCCCTGAAATACTGTTGCAGGACTTAAATACCTTCGGGTTTATCTTTGAATGTCTTTGCATGCGGGACTTGAAGATATACTCTTCTGCTCGGGGAGGGCGTATCTCCTATTATCATGATCGGTATGGGCTTGAGGCGGACTGCGTTCTCCATCTTGCCGATGGTCGATACGCACTGATTGAGTTTAAGCTTGGGGGCCAAGGAATTGAAGCGGGCGCGGCTCATCTCATCGAGATTAAGCAGTTAATCAAAAAGGCAAACAAGGAAAAAGGAGCGGGATTGCGAGAGCCCGACCTATTAATGGTAATTACTGGCGGCGAGATGGCTTATACCAGAAACGATGGTGTGAAGATCATTCCAATCGGATGCCTGCGGGACTAAGGAGACTACTATTGGCAGTGACGACACAATCCAGTAATCCTCTCTTTAGCATCGTGATGGCGGTGCGCAACGCGCAAGATCAACTGCCGGGCGCGTTGGAGTCCCTTGCGGCGCAGTCCTGCACAGACTTCGAGCTGCTTATCATCGACGGCGCAAGCACCGACGGCACGGTGGCGTTGGCGCGCGGCTACCAGGAGCAATTTCCCCCCGGTCGCTTTGCCCTGATCAGCGAACCTGACCGGGGCATTTACGACGCCTTCAACAAAGGCGTGGCGCGAGCCGGCGGGCACTACCTGGCGTTTCTGGGCGCTGATGACCGCTACCAGCCTGGCGCGCTTGCCGCGGTGGCGGCGGCGATCGGCTCTGACCCTGACGACTGGCCCGACGCCATCGCCGGCGCTTACAACGCCATCGACAGTCAGGGCTATGCGGCAAAGAAGCTCCCTAAACCGGAGGTCATAGGCCAGCGCCTGCCGCGCTCGATGCCCACAAACCACCAGGCGCTCTTTCTGCGTACGGCGCTTGTGCGTGATGCGGGCGGTTTTGACACCAGCTACAAGATCGCCGGCGACTACGACTTGTTCCTGCGTCTGCTGCCGTTGCAGCTTGACTGGCGTTTTACCAACGACACGCTGGTCGACTTTCAGCTGGGCGGCGCCAGTTATGCCCTGCGCGATACGGCGCAGGAATACCGCGACGCAAAGCGCGCCGCAGGCGTCAGCCCCCTGCGCGCCGATCTGGGCTACCTGCGCAACGTGGCGGCGGCAACGCTGGTTCGTAGCTTGCCGCACAAAAACCAATAAAATCTTTCAGCATCGGTCATCCGTAAACATCCTGGGTGTGCTATTATGAAACTGCTTTTTTCTATAAAATTGTTGTTGACCGCAACACCCACTGTAAGGAGCAGTTCTATGCCTGATACGTCCATGGTAGAGATTACTGGAGAAGATATCTCTGCCGATTCAGGTGCGCCACGAAAGCGATCGCGCCTGCGAAGTACTTCGTTCTTGCACGATCCCGTCGCCCTCTTGCTTGTCTTTGTTATTGCCCTGGTTATTATCGGAGCCCTGCTTACGGCGGTGTTTGCCATATTAAACGGGGTCGTCAATTTGGGCTCCGCTCCGCCTGCGACAATAAACCAGGCCGTTGTGCAACGCGCAAAAGGCGCGGCGCAATCAGATAATGACGCGAAAAGCTATGCGGATCTTCTTATCACGCAGGTTGACAATAAGGATATCCCCAGCGCACAGGTTACGCTTGCTCAGATGAAGAACAAAGACTTCGATCTGACGCAAACCCAGGCCGTCGATTATTGCCAGGCTTATATCGATCAGGCGGTTGGCCGTACCGATTCTGCTATCAAGCTCTATCAGCAGGTTATGACGAAGCTTATCGATGCCTACAACACAGAAAAAGCTAAGGGCGGCGACTCCAACTGGGCCCTGTCTTTTGGCGTACCGGATAACTATTACGGCAGCGCCTCGTTGTTAGCGACTCTGTATCAGCAGCGTAAGGACTATCAAAATGAGGTCAAGTATCTTACGATTTATTTAGAGGGCAATAAGACCGACGCCTCGGCGCTTCTCGATCGTGGCAACGCCTACCTTGCTCTTAAGCAAAACGATAATGCAAAACAGGATTTTCAAAACGCACTGAAGTACATCCCGGATAATGCGGAAGCGACTGCTGGTCTGAAGAAAGCTGAGGGCAATTAAATGGCACAGAAATTGGATACCACGGTGACGGCTCCGGAGAGTACCGCCGTCAAGGTTCTGCCTGAAGACAAAGATGCGAAGGGCGCCCGTCGCGTACGGCAGCTGCTCACTATTGTTCTTATCGTGCTGATTCTGCTGCTGCTGGTGGCTTGCGGCGCGCTGTACGCCTTGCTCAGGCCGGGCGCGGGCACCCAGGGTAAAAGCGTAAAGGGCATCGAGTGGATTCGTTCTGTCTACGGCTTTGGGGTTAACCCAAATCAGCTCATGTTCCCGACAAGCGTTGCCGTTACCCCCGACGGTCAGTCGTTCTGGGTCGCGGACTGCTCAAACGTACGGTTGATCGAATACTCCATGAACGGTCACTTCAAGCGCCTGGTGACAAAGGGCACGACAGGAAAGACCTTCAATTCTCCCAACTGTATCGCGGTCGCGCCTAACGGGTGGATCTATGTGGCGGAGCAGTCTTATGATGACGTGCTGGTCTATGACTCAGGTTTTCATCTTAAGCAAACGTTGCAGATCGAATTGCCCAGCTCGCTTGCGATCAATAACAACATGCTGGTCATAGGCAGCCGCGGCGGCTTTGCGGCCTTCAAGCTTGACGGAACCCTGATCGGCCAGGTTGGTAAATGGGGCACGGGCGACGACAGCTTCGACATGGTCGGCGGCGTCGCGCTTGACAAGGATAGCAACCTGTATGTGACCGACGTTTACAACAATCGTCTGAGCAAATATGACGCCCAGGGCGATCGGGTCTGGATGGTTAAATTGGGCCAGCCCGGAAATGCTGGCATTGACGGAGGCTCGAATATCCCGGCCAAGCAGCTGGAAAAGAAGTACCCGGCTAACCTGCAGGTTCCAACGGGGGTCACGCTGGACGGCAATAACCGCGTCATCGTCATTGATATGTTTGATTACAGTGTCTCCGCGTTCTCTACTTCTAATGGAAAATTCCTGGGCAAGTGGGGCGAGTACGGGACAGAGGACGGCTTCTTCTCGAATCCTTCCGCAATTGTCTATAACCGCCAACAAAATGTCTTTTTGGAGTGCGAGCCGGCGGTTGGACGAGTGCAGATCTTCCGCCTGGCAAACAGTTCGAGTAACGGTCTGAGCAGCCTTGCCAGTCGTTACAGCGACCTCTTCAGCGCTTGCCTGATCCCGCTTCTGGTGCTGTTGATACTCCTTGCGATTTACATTATTACGCGCGTACTGGTTCGTCGTCGTCGTAATGCTGGTAAAGATGTTGTAGAATTGGAATCGTAACCTTATAAATTTGGATGACTGAGAAGGGAGAAGCATGAGCGAATCGGCAGCTCAACCACAAAGAGCTGTGGTGGCGGATAAGCCCCGACGCAAGTTGTTGGCGCTTAAGATCGTGACCCTGGTGGTGCTGGTTGTTGTTGTGCTGGCAGTGCTTCCTGCTCTGATTGCAACGGTCTATACGCCACGCTGCGAAAACTGCCATACAGATCAAGTGAACGCACAAAAAAGCGGGCCGCATGTGCGGATAACCTGTCAGGCCTGCCATGCGGGCACGACGGGTAGTCGCAGGCTTGCCTTCCGCGAGACCGTTATGTATGGCATGAAGCTAAAGCTTGTCTCTTTGCCTTCGCAGGCCAGCGTACCCAATGAGAGTTGCGCCAATTGTCATTCCAACGCCAACTTTAGCACGGGTTCTTCAAAGGTCGTTACCTCAAAAGGCCTGCGGATAAATCACGTAGCGTGCTCAAAGGGGCAGAGCTGTACGAGCTGTCATGGCGGTATTGGACATCAGATCAAAGGTCAGGTTCCCACTACCTATAACATGGACGCCTGCGTCGCTTGTCATGCTCAGAATCAGAAAGATTCAAGCAACTGCGCCGATTGCCATGCAGACAGCTATACCAGTACGGCTAAGCAGCTCGGTTTTTCCAGCGCGACTTTCAGCGCGGTGCATGGCGCCAACTGGGAGAAGATGCATGGGGCGGGCGATCAGAGCACTTGCTTGAGCTGTCATAAGCAGTCCGACTGCGCCAGATGTCATGGCGCGCTGGTGCCTCACGACGCCTATATCATCACCACGCACGGCAAGGCCGCCGCAGCTCCGGACGCAAAGTGTAATACCTGCCACAAGGATCAGAAGTTCTGTGACGACTGCCATGGCATGCCGATGCCTCATCCAAGCAATTTTCTCCAGACTCATGCGGCGGTGACGAAAACAGTAGGCGAGACAACCTGCTATAACTGTCATGCCAAGAGCGATTGTGATAACTGTCATAACGCACATGTGCATCCGGGAGGTGCAGGGCTCTGATGTTGAAAAACTTCTTCTCGATATCGTGGTGGCGGCAGTCGATCAATGGCCTGACGGTGGCGAACTTCCACCAACGGTGGTCCCAGATCGTTACAGTGTTTCATAACCCGCAAATCAATCCGATCATGTTTTTGATGATTATCGCAGTTATTGTGGTGGCCGTGCTTATCGCCGTGTTAACGGTGCTGATGATCATAACGGCCGCGTCGCGTCGTCGTGACCGGTATGCGCTTGTCGATGATAAAGGCAAAGAAGTTTCTCGCCTCTCTTCGCAGGATATAAAAGCGACGACCGTACAGGCTTATCGCAAATCCTGGAAGCGTTATTCTGTCGTGCTCAGCACGCTGGGCGTTCTGATCGTGCTGTTTGTCAGCGTGGGCGTGGGAACTTCAACGTCTACGTATTGTCGCGCCTGCCATGGCGCGGATGCAAAGGTAGCCGCGATGCAATCGGGCGCTCACAAGAACACAAGCTGCGTGAAGTGTCACGAGAGCGGCGGCGTTGTTGCGCGCTATTCAGTGAACAGCTTCCAGCGTATCGGGCACATGCTAACGGGGTTTGGGTCGAAGAGCCAGCCGACTGGTTATAGTACGGTACCGGCGTCTTCCTGCTTGCGTTGTCATGGGAATACGCTTTCTGGGAGCACCGTATATGCGCGTGGGGTAAACTCCGTCACGGTTTCGCATAAGGAGTTCTACGATGCGGGCATGCAGTGTTCCCGTTGTCATGATCTGACGACCGCCAACATGACCGCTACCGGCCGGGGCACCATGAACACCTGCCTTATATGCCATAACGATAAAACCGCTTCTTCAAACTGCGCGACCTGTCATGCGCGTACGCCGCAGGTGGTCGTGGCCTCAAGCAAGCCTTCGCCTAAAAATGCCGACAACCTGGTCAACGCCAGCCTGAAGACTCAGTGCTACGCCTGTCATGAAAAGGACGCGGCAAAGTGCGACGGTTGTCATGGCATGAGGATTCCGCATCCGGCAGACTTTGAGGATACCCATCCCAGCGCCGTGGCAAAGTACGGCGTGTCTTCCTGCGGGAAGTGCCACGACCTGGACACCACCTCTGGTATGGCAAAGACCTCTCCTGGCGGAGCGCCGCCCTGCACAAATTGCCATGGGCGTCTGTGGTAGCGTAAAGCAGGGCTGGCATTTCTCAAGAACACAATACGCGTCAAGGCGCTGCACCAGCCGCTCGTGTTGACCGTGTGAAAGGTGCTTCCTCTCCGCTGCACGTCATAGCAACGACGCTCTTCCTTCTGCTTGCGTTTTTGGCGCCGGGGGCGTGGCTTATCACGGCGATCCCCGCGGTCGAAAAGGCGCAACTCTGCTTTTTGTTGGCGACTTTGGTCTGTGCGGCGCTGGTCTGCGCGCGCCTTGTGCCTCTGCGCCGTCCCGTCCGCGGCGCGCTTCTTGCGGCGGGGCTCGTGACGCTGGCGTTCCTCTTGGCGCTTGTCACGAATGTCTTCCCCGTGCAGCAGTTATTCTATGACCTGTATGGGGAGATGCCCGGGTATGTGTGGCTTTGCTATCCCGTGATTTTTTTGTTAGCCGCAAGCCTGGGGCTGGGCTCCTGGCTTCGTCCGGCGCTTCGCGTGGTCACGCTGGTTGGCTTCCTGCTGATTCTTGTTGCGCTCTACCAGCGCTTTTTTACTCCCTGGATCAATGTGTTTGGCTCGGCGGCCTACAATGTGTCGGCGTTCATCCCCTTGCCCGTGCTGGCGCTCTGGCTTGCGACGGGTGAGACGCGACGGCGCGCTGTGTGGGCCTGGCGCATAAGCGCGCTTCTGGCCGCCCTGGCCATTGCGGTGATCAGCTACGGGATGTTGGGGATCTTTGCGGCCCTCGGTCTGGTCCTGCTCACGGCGGCGCTGCGTCCGCAGCTCTTTGGGCTTACGACTCATCGTTTACGCAGGGCGGTGCGCATCGGGGGAGGAGCCCTTTTGGCGGCGCTCGTCCTGGCTCTGTGTATAGCTCTTCTGCCGCCGCTCAGCAGCTTGGTCGTCAAGCGCGCAGATATTGCGCATTTGGGCTCTACCGTGGGCACGCGTATGGAATTTTCTTATGGCGCGCAGGCTATGACCCTCAAGCGGCCTCTGACCGGCTACGGTCCGTCTGGTTATCGCATGAGCGCCTATCGCTTTTTAGATAAGTGGATCTACGGGGACACGAGCAGCATTGGGAGCGACCCGATCGCCTACAGCCCGCCTTCGCCCCACAGCTTGCCCTGGGAAGTCACTACCCGTTTAGGCCTGGTCGGTCTGCTTGCCCTGCTGGGAGCTGGCTGGTTCTGGCTGCGGGCTGCGGGCTTTGCGTTTGGCGCCAGGCGCAGGGGAGAGGCGCGTACGTCCGCGCGCTCCTCGCAGCATGCGGACGCTGACGCTTTGCCCGCGCGCTCCCCGCAAGACGCGCGCGCGGACGCCCCTTCTGATGATCCCCCTCCTGGTGACAGCGCTGACTTTCGAGCGGCTTGCGCCATCGCGGCGCTTGCCTGGCTCCTGTCGCTCTTTGTGACCCCGATGCACTTTGCAAGCGGGCTTCTGGGGGCGGCGCTTGCGGGGCTTGCCTGCGCTCGTCCGGTGGCAACGGGGATGGACGCCTTGCGCCTGCCTTCCGCGGGCAAGACCGTAGCGCGGGTTGCGGGCCTTCTGGTTCTTCTGGCCGTGGCGGTCTTTTTCACCCGCCAGCAATTGGCGCTGGCGCCGGTCTCAGAGATCATCAGTAACCCCGTTGACGCCCAAACGCTGACTCTTTTGCAAGGCGCGGCAAAAACGGCGCCCGGCGATCCGCTTATCGAGCGCTATATCCTGGAATGCCGCCTTCTGTTGGCAAGCAACGCGCAGGACTTAGCCCGGCAGCTTCAGGCCGTGCGTGCCGCCCCGGGCTATCTGGCGAACTACGGCCCTAACGCAACGCGTTTTGCACAGATCGCGCTTGACCAGACGCAGTCTTTCCAGGCGGGGAGCGCGGGAGCAGGAGACGCGACCAGCGTGGCTGCCGTCAAGCTCTTGCTGAGGCAGGCGGCCCAGGCAGGTCCCGTGACCCCCGCGCTTCTGGGGGAGCGGCTCCACCTGGCGCTGGTAAGCGGCGACCGCGCGGCGCTGCGCCAGGCCACGGCGACGCTGCGCCAGACGCGCTTTAACGGCAAGACGGCGCAAGAGTTGTACGCGCCCCTGACAGAGTATCTTGCGCAGGCCGGGGTCAAGTAGCGCGCCTGCCCTGATCCGGTCCTGACCTGCGCTGTTACACTTTTTGGCAGTGTTATTTGACGTTATTTACCGCGTTTATAGGCGCTCCAGCCGCTTTTCAGGATCATTTCTTATTTCATTTGCGCCAGGGCATTTCTTATTTGGCAAAAAAGCGCTATTATAAAAAAGGCGCATACTGGCACGATAGCATGCCGCGTATGCGTATGTATTGGTTTTCGGGGAAGGAAAGGCGCCGCATGAAGAAACAGGGCGCCTCTCAACAGTGCAAGGAGTCACTATGAGGAAACTGCTTTTTGTTTTGGCTTCAGTAGTCCTGCTGGTTCTGTCGTGCACGGCGGTTGCGGGCGCTAAATATGCCGGCTATATGCTGGACGGCGCGGCATACAACTCCGCGACGTCCTCAAAGATTCCAGGCTATCTGTCCTGGAAGGGCGCCCAAACCCTGATGACGAAAAACAACACGGCCGGTGACCTGGCCGCGCTGGGAGCAAGCTCCTCGCTTCAGGCGCAGGTGCTGGGCAATCCCCATGGCGGCTACATTACTACCACTACTAAATGTTCGGTCTGCCACAGCGCGCACCGTGCGGTCGGCGCCACGCAGGCCGATGGCGTAACTCCTGCGGTTGGCACGATTCAAAACCAATTCCTGTCGATGGGCGACGGCTCCTGCGTGCAATGTCATACGTACTGGGGCGCTTCTGCGACGGCGGCTTTAAAGGTCGAGTGGGCAAATCCTGCTGACGGCGGCGCTTCGGGGCCGCACCGTTCTGGCGGATGCACAAATCCCTGCCACGCCGCGGGCGTTCACGGTACCGCAAGCTCTGAGTACTGGGGCATGAACGCCTACATGCTGGGCGGGATCAATGATCAGCAGATTACCGACGAGCTGCCCTTGCAAGAGGCGCGCGCTACGGATACTAACCAGGTCGCGACCGACAGTTCGCTTGTCGCGGGCATTGCCTGGTTCAAAAATGGCGCAACGGTCAATACGGACATTGGGCGTGTGCCTGCGGGCCTGAGCCCTGTTACTTATGCGGGCGCGCGTTCGCTGTTGACGGGCTATACCTGCTCGCGTACGGGCTGCCACGTTAATTCAGTGTTTGCGAACCTGACCTGGGGCGAAGCGTATCAGCGCGAGCAAAAAGGCGCGGGAACAGGCTTCATGGCCACCACAGGCCACAGCTCGGCGCCGGGTGCGTTAAATGAGGCCGGGCCTGCGCTTGGTATCTGCGGCCCCTGCCATCCGGGTGCGCCTGCGGGCGGCTATCGCTTTGATCCGGGCGCAGGTCCCGTGTATCCTAACTCTTATAACGCCTGCGCTTATGGGTGCGACCAGTGTCACGACGCGGTTGGCGCGCTGAGCAACTCGACGGCCTTCCCGCATGCAAATCGTGGCATCAGGATCTTCGAGTGGGATAAGACGGGCGCAATCCAGCAGCTGTCTACTCCCGATCACCTTGCTACGTCCGGTAATATCTGGATGTACCGGGGCAATCAGGCGCAGACTGGCTATAATGAAGCGACGGCGGTCGATAAGTCCTTTACCTTGATTACCGACGCGGTGAGCGTTAACGGTCAGTTAGGCAATATCCAGGACGGCGTGTGCCTGAAGTGCCACGTTCCCTACGACAGGATATCGGCCAGCGTATACGGGGTCGATCAGCTTATGCCTTACTATCACGTAGAGGAGGCCGATTCTGAACTTCGTTCGTTTGATCCTCCGTCGGTCAGCGCTTCGCAGTTGAACCCCTATGGCGGCCAGGAGTCTGGTCCTGACGCTAACGCCTTGAACTGGATCTATCTGTGGCGCTAAACAGAGCGTCAAAGAGAGCCAGAATTCTTTTCTGATGGTAACGAGCGGCCCCTTAAAGGGGCCGCTCTTCACAGGTCAGAACAATGTAGTAAAATCTCCACAATTCAGAGGCAACAATTACCCAGAATTGTATAAAAGGGCTGTTTTTTCCAGGGCAAAGCGCGGTACAATAATAGGCGTGGTTAACTGTGATAAATGTTTGAAATCATATTAGTCACGCATTTTCTCTTGGAAAGGAGGTGTATGTACATGAAAGAGAATAATAGTAATTCATTTTCACTTCTAGGAGGAAACATTATGAAGAAAATGCTTTTCGTATTGGCTTCGGTAGCTCTGCTCGTTTTTGCCTTTTCAGCAGTTGCCGGCGCTAAATACGCGGGTTATATGTTAGACGGCGCCGCGATTAATTCCTCGACGCCTTCAAAAGCTCCGGGCTATCTGTCCTGGAACGGTGCTAAGGCCCTGATGACCAAGAACAATACTGCTGGTGATCTAACCAACCTGGGCGTCGATGCGGCAACTCAGTCCTTGGTGCTGAGCACCCCTCATGGCGGCTACATTACGACGACAACCAAGTGCGCCGTGTGCCACAGCGCTCACCGTGCGGTTGGCGCCACGCAGTCCGACGGTGTTACGCCGGCTGTTGGTACGATCAAAAATCAGTTCCTGACCTTTGGCGATGACTCCTGCGTCGCATGCCACACTTATTGGGGCGCTGCGCAGACCGCTAATCTTAAGGTTGAGTGGTCCAATCCTGCCGATGGTGGCGCTTCTGGTCCTCACGGCTCTGGCGGATGCACGAATCCCTGCCACGCGGCTGGTGTTCACGGTTCAACCGGATCTCAGTATTGGGGCATGAATGCCTACATGCTGGGTGGTATCAATGATCAGCAGATCACCGACGAGCTGCCTCTGCAGCAGGCTCGCGCTACTGACGCCTCACAGGTTATGACAGACAACTCCGCTACTGCCGGTATCAACTGGTTCATCAGTGGCGGTACGGTTAACACCGCAGTTGGTGGTATGCCTTCAGGCCTTACCTCGGCGACTTATGCGGCTGGCCGTTCTCTGCTGACCGGTTACACCTGCTCGCGTCCTGGCTGCCACGTCAATTCTGTCTTTGCGAATATGACCTGGGGTCAGACCTATGCTCGTCGTCAGCTTGCTCCGTCAGGCAGCGACACAACCACGGCCTTTATGGCGACTACGGGTCACACTTCAGCTCCTGGTATCGGCCATGCCGGTAACAGCGGCTGCGGTCCTTGCCACCCAGGTGGTTATTCTGGCGGTTATCGTTATGACACGACCCAGCTCAATTCACCTCAGGCGATTTCGAACTCAACCGCCTATGGTTGCGACCAGTGCCACGACGCAGTTGGTCAGCTGAGTAACTCGACGGCCTTCCCGCATGCAAATCGCGGCATCAAGATCTTCGAGTGGACTAAGAATGGTGCAATGTCTCTGGTAAGCGACAGGATTGGTACTTCTGTTGGTGCTGGTAACATCTGGATGTACGCGGGCAACATCGCGTCGACCGGTGGCAACAACACGACGTTGGTTGACAAGTCCTTCACGCTGTTGACGGATGCGGTTTCTTCCGGCGGTCAGCTGGGTAACTTCGAGGATGGCTTCTGCCTGAAGTGCCACGTTCCGATTGATAGCACGAGCGCTAAGGTCTACGGCGTCGCGCCGTCTGTCTCGACTACTACTACAGCTACGCTGCGCGCTACGACCCATGGTTGGTCGCAGACGTTGCCAAACGCAACTGTCCCGACGGCTATCAACCAGATGGGCGCGTATCACGGCAATCAGTACAAAAATGCCGGTGCAACGCCTCAGAACTTGATCCATCTGTGGAAGTAAGCTCTACGTAGATTCATCTGAGTTAAGGCTTAGTGCTTTGACACAAAAGAGCGGCTCCTTCGGGGGCCGCTCTTCTTTTGCGGCAGAGGCGCGCCGAGGGCGTCGCGCCCTACGTCCGGAAAGTAAGGTATCGCTTCTTGTTGTGAAGAGTCATTACCCTGGCGTAGGGCGCGACGCCCTCGGCGCGCCTTTGTTATACTAGCTACCATGCAGCGATTAAAATCTCCCGCATATCTTTCCTGGCTCCTTCTTCTGGTGTGCGTCGCCTTGTTGCCGTTGGTGAGCAGTATGGTGTTGTTCTCTCTGGCGCGGATGCCACTTACTGCCACGTATCCTATCATTCCAAAGCTGCCCTTCTTTGTGTGCCTGATGGGGCTTTCGCTTTTTCTGTGGTGTTTCGAACAAGTGAAGCGCCGGCGCCTGAGCCTGCGCCACCCTCTGCCAAGCTTGCTTGCGGCAGTGTTCCTGCTCTGGGCGCTTATCTCTTGCCTCTGCTCCTTAAACCCAGCCGCCGCCTTTTTTGGGACGAACGGGAGCCATGGGCTGTTGCTGTACGCGGCCTGCGCCGCTCTGTTCTTTCTTGTGTTGCAGCAGCTTACTTCTGCTGATCGCTTGCTGACGCTGGCCCGTGTGCTGGTCGCCTCCGGCGCGGTGGTAGCCTTTGTTGCTCTGGCGCAGAGCTGTTATGCGCAGTGGGGAAGCGCTCCGATCCTGGGCAAAAACCCCTGGATGTTCCTGCAGGCGGGCGCGATACTGGGAAATCCTGACTTTACCGCCGCCGTGCTCGCTCCTCTGGGCATTTTGGCCGCGGGCTTGGCGCTTAAAGAGACGCGGCTTCGGACAAGCCTGATCTTTGGTCTGGCGTTTAGTCTGATGGGCGCGGCGATTGTGGTTACGCAGTCGCGGGCGGCCTATCTGGCGCTTGTGTGCGCGCTGCTTGTTTTGCTGGGTATTACGTGGTATGTCCGCCGTCAGACTCATGCGCGTTTCAAGTGGCTTATCCTCACAGGGGCGATCCTGTGCGCCCTGGGCCTGGGTCTCGTCGTGACCGGCGCTCAGTTTCCTGGCTTGCAAAAAAAAGTGACGGGCGCCGCAGTCAGTACCGTTGACGCCTACTCAAGTTCGCGCCTTACGTTCTGGCGCCAGGCTCTCTCTGTGTGCGCCGCCCGCCCTCTGACAGGGACGGGCCCCGACCTGTATCAGCTCGGTTCCTACCGTGTTGTCGCAGCTGTTGCTCAGCCCACAACGGGGGACCGCCTTTATATCGACGACCCTCACAGTTATCCATTGATGCTTGCCGCGACTTTGGGGATTCCGGCGCTGTTGATCCTGCTTGCCGCGGGCGCGCTGAGTCTGCGCACTCTCTGGCGCACGGTGCGCAAGCGACCGCTCGATGAAAAGCGGTTTGTCTATCTGATCTTCTGGGCGGCTTTTCTTGCGGTGGGTATAACGACCTGCCTGGGGAGCGCCAACATCGCGGTCTCTGCCTCAGCGGCCGTCATCGGCGGCGTGCTCCTGGCGGCATCAAACGGTAAGACGCTGAAGAAAAAGACATCTAATATATTACCTTCTCTTTTTACTCTGGCAACGGCTCTTTTGCTGGTCGCAGGGATCTTCTACGCCCTGAAGCCTTTGATCGCCGATTATCATTTGCAGCGTTATCGTGATACCAACTCAGAGCAGGAACTTCAGAAGGCGGTTGATGAAACGCCCTGGAACTTCAGGCTGCAGGCGGAGCTGATAACTTTGCGCACCAACCAGCTTTACGCCGCACCAGACGCAGCGAGCTATCATACGCAGTTCCAGAGCCTAGACGCCTCTCTGGCCGATCTGTGCCAGAAGCATCCTACAGAGCTGGGTTATATACTTATGCGCGACGATGTGATTATCGACGCCATTGGCCAGGGCGCCAACCCCAACCTGATGAACACCTTTGAGGCCCTTCTTGCGGCGCAGATCAAGCAATTCCCCAAACTGGTCGATCTGAAGCTCATAAAAAGTGAGCTTGAGTTTTACCGGGGCAATAAGACCCAGGCGATGACGCTGCTTGAGGCGCAACCCTCGTCGGTACACCGCGATATTCTGCGCTTGGTGTATCTGCTGGACGAGGGGAAGCAGGCGCAGGCGCGCGCCGCGCTTGCCGCTCTGAAAAAGGACTGGCCTTCCTCTGACGCGCGCAACGCTGCCATCAAGGGGGCGCAGCAGCAACTGAGCGGCAACTGATCTCTTTTGCCAAGCTGTGGCGTCGGCGTGCCGGGGGCACTGCGCCCTGTGTGGCGCTATTCTTTGTGGCGCGGGAAATGTAGGCTGCTTGATGTGCGCAGAGGGCGTGCTATACTGGACAACAGACAAATTCTCATGATAGGAGTACTGATGACCGTCAACTCGTCCTGCTCGACCTCTGGTTCAACCTGTCTTAACATAAGCTCGCGCTTTTTTGTGGCGTTCTGCGCGCTCGCGCTTTTGGCGGGCCTGATCGCTGCGCCGGCGCCGGCGCGCGCCGCAGACGTCACGTCTCTTGATAAGTTGCAGGTGGCCTTGAGCTTGAGCTCAGAGAGCACGGCGACGAC
>Ga0123357_10001231_pt1 | contig 26869 bp, 25 predicted proteins | sample TergutEmb28metaG_FD_89873 | JGI IMG/M metagenome (GOLD analysis project Ga0123357, IMG submission 89873) | Embiratermes neotenicus P4 segment gut microbial communities from Petit-Saut dam, French Guiana - Emb289 P4 | ecosystem: Host-associated > Arthropoda: Insects > Digestive system > Gut ...
ATAATTCAAATTTTTTATGGCATAACCCTGTCCGTCAAAAGTTCCCGTAAAATCTGCAATGGTGTTGTTTGCTCCGGTCATTCCAATCGGCTGCCAATTGGTTACTCCAGACATATCAATGTCATTCATTAGTATATAACTTCCGGATAAGCCATTCCGGACGTTATTCAAGTCGTCTGCCGTGCGGACTTCTGTTTGCCCCCATAAATTTAAGACTGTCATACTAAAAACAGCTACACACAAAATTGCTTTGTAAAAATTATTTCTCATAAGACTACATTTTGAAATTAAACAATATTTTAGAATTTTAAACATATTTCAAATGTATATATAATAGATTATCAATAGGATTAAAAAGGCGGTTACTAAAAGGGGGAAAAGTGTTAACCCGTGTTTTTCGTGATGGCGTTTGGCGTGGGTATTGTAAAAGTTTGACATGACGAGTAAACATGTAAATAAAATAAAACAAAACATTTGGAAGGTAAAAGCAACTACATTTGTTTATCGCCGGATTATGTAGTAATTTTGTATCAGTATTTATGAAACGCTCATGCACGAACTATCCATAGCCCAAAGCATTGTTAAATTAGCGGAACAGCAAGCGCGAAATCATCAAGCCAATTCCATTGAAGAGCTGGAATTGGAAATCGGCGCTTTGGCTGGAATCGAATGGTTTGCGTTGGAATTTGCGTTGGAAAGCGCAATAAAAGGGAGCTTGTTGGAAGATGCCCGTATCCTCAGGCAACGAATTGAAGGCGAAGGCAGGTGCGGCGATTGCGAGAATATTTTTCCGGTAGAAAATTTTTTTTCCGCATGTCCCGTTTGCGGTTCGTATGCGGTTAAAATTATTAAAGGAAAAGAATTAAGGATTAAGTCAATAGTAGTTAAGTAAGCTGGTCATATAAAACAGGTTGTTTTCTCTTATCCTTTCACTTTTTTTTGATAATACCGCCATCGTTCGATAACGCTTTGTACATAATTATTTGTTTCGGCCCCTCTTAAATATCCCGATTTGCATACCGGATCGTTGTAGTATTCCGGTTGATTTTTCAATTTAAGATATTCTTCCACATCTTCCCATTTTTGAGGATTTTTTCCATATTTAGCCGCCAAAGCCTGTGCGTCCTGAATATGTCCGGGTCCAGAATTATAAGCGGCGACAACAAACAGGATTCGCTCGTCCTTATCTTCAACAGAAGCGAAGAACCTGTCTAATCTTTTAATGAATCCGGCAGCCGCTTTGACGCTCATTTCTGGATCGTTGATCTGGTCGGCTGACAGACCGAAAGCTTCTGCCGTTTGAGGCATTAAACCCATAAGTCCCGTTGCTCCCGCCCACGAAACGCGGTCGGTGAGGAAACGGGATTCCTGAAATGAAACGGAGGCTAATAAGCGCCAATCCCAATCAATTGATTGGGCATATTTTTTAAAAAAGGAATCGAAGATCGATATTTGACGGTAACTGATTATCGGAACAGGTTCGTCGCCGGGCATCTTGCTCATCTCAAAATAACGCTTGATGATTTGCCGGTACTGCGGATTGCTTTGATTTTTCTCGAACCAGCTGTCGATCGCTTCCGCTAATCCGGGACTTGTTTTCCGAACCGCCCAGGAAGAACGTTGCGCGTGACCAACTACCAAAGAAATATCTATGTTGTTGAAATATGTTTTGTTGAGATTAGCCATATCGACATCGCTCATGGTATAGGAAATTTCGCCTTTAGAAACCATTTCAATCAAATCTTCGACCGTCACCGTATCTTTTTCAATCGTCCGGATACGAATGCCTCCTCCAAGTTCATCGTTGAGATTTTTTAATCGCCGGTAGAACTTGCTATCGTGAATAACCCATATTTCTTTACCAATCAAACCGGTAACGTCTTTAATAAGCGTATCGCCTTTATTGGCGCGCTGAACCAAAACCTGCTCGTTGATTACTTCGCGTCCACAATACAGCGCTTGTTTTTTCCCTTCGTTGGTTACGGGAATATTGTAAGCAATCAAATCGCCTTCTCCGTTAAGCAGCATTTCCGTAAGTTTTGTCTCATTTTCAGCTAAATGAATGTTGATTTTCAGGTTAAAATTTTGGGCAAAATCACTTAATAATTCATATTCATATCCCTTGGGTTCGCCTTTATAAATAAAATAAGACATGGAACCGGATAAAGTCAGGACATTGATTTCGCCTTTCTGAACAAGTTGAGTGAAACCGTCCGTTGAATTTGATTTATTGAAACGGCAAGAAACTAAAGTGATAAGGAATAAAGAAAAAATAAGTATGCTAATTTTCATTTAATAAATTCCGTACATTAAACAATCCAGTAAAATAGGAATATTTTCCGGTTTCACCCCTGCCTGTAATAAATCAGGAATGTCTGCCGAAAACGACTCGAGAAATTTTTCGTAGGAACTGCCTTGTGCGCTTAAAGCTTGAGAATAAAGATTTAGCGCTTCTTTGTTGCTTCCCATTGCCAGCCGCGCGTGACCGGCATTGAGGTAATCAATAGCGTTTGGATTAGCTTCCAGTATTTTAGCATAATAATCCATCGCTTCTTCGTATTTTCCGGTCAGGAAAGAGCACCATGCAATCGGTCGCCATGCTTTTTCTTTGCTGTTGGATAAATATTCTACTTTAAAATAACATTTCAATGCTTCGGGATAATCTTTTAATTCTAAGTAACAATGACCGATAAGAAGCTGAATGGATAAATTATCGGGACTCAGAGCGGCGGCTCTTTGGTAATATTCCAATGCTTCTTGCGGTTGCTTCAAGGCGCGGTAGCAGTATGCCAGCTTTTTGATTGTCCACGAATGATTGGAGTTTAACAATTCGGCTTTCAAATAAACGGATATTGCTTCTTCCAGATTTCCAAGCATTTGCAAACAATAACCTTTTTTCTGCAGATAAGTTTCGTCGTTCGGATTATCTTGCAGCAAATGGTCGAAAATTTCGATAGCTTCCGTAAAATGATTTCTCTGGAAATAATATTCCCCGATTATCGTCAGGCTTTCTTTTTCGGAAATAAATTGAGCGACAGCCGGTATCCTGTAAAATTCGGGATTTATTTCAAAAATATCTTCAAAATCATTGTGACGGAAAAATAATTTACAGAAACGGTATAAATCCTGAATATACTGACGCGCCGCCGGATGAATTTTGTCGGAAGGATTGTCGGGCATTTCCTCTTGCAGCATTTCCTGCACCGCTGACGAATCGTCGGAAAACCGCCCCATCATGCTCATTTTATAATCTTCCGGCATTTGAGAAATACTGAAATAAAAAGAATATTTGTCGGAATTGCACAATAAATTGGAATTGAACAGAATTTTCACCAGATCCGAAATTGGCAAGTTTTTTAGAGTCGGAGAATTGGGATTAAAAGGGATAAACCAATTCTGTATATCGTTGAAAAAAGGAAAAGTTTTCAAATGAAGAAAAGATGAGAGCATGACGTCGGCGCCTTCCAGTTGCAATTCGGAAAATTCCTGCAGGCGATCGCTCAATCCGGATTCTTCAATCAGATTTTGCCACTCCGGATTTTTTTCATCAAACCCTGTTTCACCGAATAATTCGTCTAACCGGATTTTATTATTCAGTTTCGGACTGATTTTCATCATTTCGGGAAGAATTTCTTCCTTCATGATGCGGGTAATTTTTTCGGTCTCCTTGCTCAGAATAAATTGCAGGATAATATACCGAATGTCTTTAACAAACGATTTTTGTTCGGATAAATATTGCAAGCGATTGTTAATGTCCGAATAAAGATATAACCGTTTATCGTAGCGGCGCAAAAATAAAAGCAAGCCGGTCAATGCCCGCTGGCGAAGTTCTTCCTGTTCATTTTCGCAGGTATCCAATAAAACCAGCGCTTTCCGTTCGTCGAAAAGCTCTTCCAAACTGAGTGTCAACGCGGAAATAATCAAGCATTGCGAGGAAAGCGGAAAAAGTTTGTTGTTTAATGCTTGCAGCCATTGTTCCTGTTCGTCGGATTTCCACTGATTGCTTAGCCAGATTTTGCGAAAGATTTTATTTTCTATTTTTCCCCTGTCTTCTTCCATCTTTTGCAAGCTTTTCTTCTTTTCTTCGCCATCTTCCAGTAAATTGACCAGCGTGCTTTTCCCAACCCAGTCGTTCATGGCGTCGATCAATTGCTCAGTCGATTCCGGAACATAATAAGCAAGCGATTTTCGGCTTTCATAAGGATACGACCAAAGCTGAGATGTTTTGATTTCTACAATCGCCTGATCTGCCAATTGATAAACCAATCGGAGCAAATCCGTATAAATCTTTTCCTGCTTGGGATCGTTAACGCCTTCGGATAGATAGAGCAACATTCTTTTATAATTCTCCTCCCATTCTGAAAGGTTCTCTTTTAACTGCCAATTGGGTAAGCTATTTAATAGAGCATTGAGTCCGTCAAAAACTTCCTTCAGCCGCTTCTGTTCAGCCGCTCCTTTTATTTTTTGAAAAATGGACTTTAATTCCTGTTTGTTCATACGTCATTAATTTGTCAAACAATTCTTGTTTGTTCAGCCGGAGACTCACTCGTCGTACTGTTTATTCATAAAGCAACTGCGGCAAAGCGGCTGGTATTCTTCTTTTTCTCCAAGAAGCACCAATTTGTTGTTATGAACCAACCGGTGAGAATATCCCGCCAATTGACCGCATTCCACACAAATGGCGTGGACTTTAGTTACATCGTCGGCAATGGCGCAAAGCTCAGGCATGGGACCGAACGGATTTCCCTTATAATCCATATCCAATCCGGCTACAATCACTCTAATTCCTTGATTAGCCAGTTGGTTGCATATTTTAGGAAGTCCTTCGTCAAAAAATTGCGCTTCATCAATTCCAATCACATCACGTCCGGCAGAAAGAAGTAGAATGTTTCCGGAATGATCGACCGGCGTGCATGGAATTGCATTCTGGTCGTGCGAAACAATATTTTCTTCGGAATACCGGACGTCTATAGCCGGCTTGAAAATTTCCACACTTTGCTTGGCGAATTGCGCCCGCCTCATTCTTCGGATCAATTCTTCCGTTTTGCCTGAAAACATGGAGCCGCAGATAACTTCGATGGCTCCGGTTTTTCGGGTATTAAAAGGCTGATGTTCGGGAAAATGATTCATAATGAAAGGTAAAAAGGTGAAAAGGTGAAGTTGAGGAGTATTATTTTACCGTTTACCCTCTTTCACCTTTTCGTTTTCGATTTTATTTTTTCTTCAATTCCGCCATAATCTTAGCTTCAATCTCCTCTGCTAATTCCGGATTATCGCGCAGGCAATCCTTTGCAGAATCGCGTCCCTGACCCAATTTTGTTTCATTGTAGCTATACCAGCTTCCGCTTTTCTTGATGACATTCAAGTCGGAACCCAAATCAACCAATTCGCCTACTTTGGAAATGCCTTCTCCGAACATAATATCAAATTCGGCTTTGCGGAAAGGAGGCGCCAATTTGTTCTTCACCACTTTCACCCGCGTTTGGTTTCCCTTCACTTCTTCGCCGTCTTTCAATGCCGTAACTTTGCGAATGTCTAACCTGACGGAGGCGTAAAATTTAAGCGCATTACCGCCGGTGGTTGTTTCCGGACTTCCATACGAAACGCCGATTTTATCACGTAATTGATTGATAAATATGCAAGTTGTATTGGTTTTACTGATTGCAGCCGTTAATTTCCGCAGGGCTTGTGACATCAAACGGGCTTGCAAACCCATTTTGGATTCGCCCATATCGCCTTCCAATTCTGCTTTGGGAGTTAATGCGGCAACCGAATCGATAACAACAATATCGATGGCGGAGGAGCGAATCAACTGTTCGGCAATTTCCAACGCCTGTTCTCCGGAATCCGGTTGGGAAATCCAAAGATTCTCAACGTCAACGCCTAATTTTTCGGCATAAAAACGGTCGAAAGCGTGTTCCGCATCAATAAAGGCGGCGATTCCGCCCGCTTTTTGCGCTTCCGCAATGGCATGGATTGCCAGCGTTGTTTTTCCTGACGATTCGGGACCGTAGATTTCAATCACTCTTCCCCGAGGGTAACCTCCGATTCCCAACGCTACGTTCAATCCAACAGATCCCGTAGGGATAACCGCTACTTCTTCCACAGCGTTATCGCCCATTTTCATGATGGAACCTTTGCCGTAGCTTTTCTCAATTTTGTCCATTGCTGCACGCAATGCTTTCAGTTTTTCCGAACCCGGATTAACTTGTTCTTTCTGTTCTTTCATCTCTGAATTTTTTTCTTTTTCACTCATAATTTTAAATAGTTTTTAGTTTTGATTAATATATTTTTAGCACTCCAAATCTCCGTTAAAAATCTCATGCCAAGGCAAGCCTTGTTTATTCAACTGTTCCATGAACGGGTCGGGATCAAACTCTTCCACGTTGAAAACGCCTGCGTTTTTCCACAACCCTTTCAGGAACATCATAGCGCCAATCATAGCCGGCACGCCGGTTGTATAACTCACGCCCTGCGCTCCCGTTTCTTTATAGGCATCTTGATGGAGGCAATTATTGTAAACATAATAAGTCAACTCTTTCCCGTTCTTATCCAAGCCTTTGATGCGACAGCCAATGCTTGTTTCCCCCGTATAGTTTTCTCCCAACTCGCCCGGATCGGGTAATACCGCTTTCAGAAACTGAATCGGCACAATTTCTACGCCATTATATAATACCGGATCGATTCGAGCCATGCCGATGTTTTGAATAACCCGCAAATGAGTAAGGTATTCCTGACCGAAAGTCATCCAGAAACGCGCCCTTTTAAGTGTGGGATAATTTTTAACCAATGATTCCAATTCTTCGTGATAAATGACGTAGGATTCTTTCGCACCGATATTCGGATAGTTCAACGGTTTATGAATTTCATGCGGTTTGGTGATAACCCATTTCCCGTTTTCCCAATATTTCCCTTTTTGGGTTACTTCCCTGATATTTATTTCCGGATTGAAATTGGTGGCAAAAGCTTTTCCGTGATCGCCGGCGTTGCAATCGACAATATCTAAATATTCCATTTTACTGAAATAATGCTTGGCAGCATAAGCGGTAAAAATACTTGTGACGCCCGGATCAAATCCGCATCCGAGAATAGCGGTCAATCCCGCTTTTTTGAATTTATCCTGATATGCCCATTGCCATTTATATTCAAATTTTGCTTCGTCTTTCGGTTCATAATTCGCCGTGTCCATGTAATTTACTCCAGCTTCTAAGCAAGCGTCCATAATGGTCAAATCCTGATAGGGCAGGGCGACATTGATCACCAATTCCGGTTGAAACCGGTTGAATAAAGTCACCAATTCCGGCACGCTGTCTGCATCCACTTGCGCCGTTTCTATCCGTTTGTTACCGTAACGAGTTCCGATAGCGTCGGCAATAGCGTCGCACTTCGACCGTGTGCGGCTTGCTAAAAGAATATCCGTAAAGACATCGGGATTTTGCGCCACTTTATGCGCTACTACGGTTCCTACGCCTCCGGCGCCGATAATAATTACTTTTGCCATTTTTTATTGATTATTGAATTGCAAATATACGAAAATAATATGAGATATTTCAATGACAAGAATATTATTTTGAAGTACAATGAAACAGATATGTTTTTTATTTGTTAAATCTTAGCCCAATAGATAAGTCTATTCGAGCTAAATTTTCATAGCTGTTATTGTCTAACTTGACAGTTTTTGTGGTTATTCCATCAGACACTGTATATTGATATAATTGTCCAGTCAATAATGATAATTGAAATCCCAATGCAAAATCTTTAGACAATCCAAAATCATAACCGATGCTCCAATAACTCCCCAAAGTACTTCCTTTTATAATCGCAGGAATAGATACCAAACCACCTTTGTCCCGATAATCCATATATCCTAAACCTAATTCCATTAAAAGGTAATTCTTTTTTGTCGAGTTGAAAAGACGGGCGCTAAGAGTCGGACCTATAAATTTGATCCGGATATTATCGTTTAAATCTCCATATTGGGTAGTGCCGTCCGGATAGGTTACATATACGTTTCCAATAATCTTATTGCTTGATAAAAATTCATTATATTTTAATCCGACAGCTAACATCTCTGTAAAATAGTAAGATGCGTCTATATCATAATGGAACCCTGATTTCAATTTGTTGTAGTAATCAGTGAAGTCAAATGGAATATCAGGGGAAATTTTTGCCGTTCGATAACTCCAGCCACCACTTATTGCAAGCCGGAAATGCGGATAAATTTCTTTGCCGGGAATTTTGTCCGCTGGAACCTCTGCCGTCGAATAATAATTAATTTGATAGTAATTTACTTGATTGACAGGTAATAAAGTGTTTCTAATTTCGTCCTTGTGGTTAAAAGTGAAGTAGATATTATCCGCTTTCACTTTTGTAATTTTACAATTTATCGAATCGCCTTCACTGGTAACAATTAAATCTTGCGCTTGTGATGGAATCGCTAAAGCAACAAACAACGTGAGCATAATGAAGCTAATAGTTTTCATAATAATGATAATTTATTTTTTCTTTTTTAGCTTCAGTACTTGCCCATAAGGTGTTTAATCCGTCCTTGTCAATTTTTATGGTTTCTTTCCAGTTATTTTTCACGCGACAAATAACCGTATCGCCTAAATGCAAATCAAAACTGATTAATGCCCCGTAGCCGCCTGCACGGTAGATGTGCATGAGCGCATAATCGGCGTCAATCAGAGAATCAATAGGAGCCGTTGTAATCAATAACCATGCTAAAAGAAACAAGTTTTTGCTCATATTTATTTTCTATTATTAAAATTTTGTATCAAAATTGTGCAAATATAAGTAATTTCCTTGAATCTTTAATTTTTTTGAGGAAAAAGATAAAAAGTAAACTTAGCCAAAAAGTGTCTTTTCTCAATCAAAAAAATGTTTTTCAAATTTTTGCATTTGAAACAGGCGAACTTATTTATGATAGCGCCGCAATAGCCGAACCAATCAAATTAGGATCAGCCATTTCATCTATGACTGTAACGCTGACGCCTTTTGGCAATAATAATTCAAGCTCTTTATCAACCAATTCTTTGTAATAAGTTTTGTTACCTTTAACTTTACTCCAGAATACGCTACCGTCGGCTGCAAGGCAAATCTTTTTTATCGACGGGTCTTGAGCAACTAAAACCTGAACAAGTCCTGCCAGCGATGCTGCGACCAATTTTGCCGACCGGTCGTAAATTCCTTGTGCAACAGCAACCTGTTTTTCAGGAATGTTGATTAAGTTGGTTAAATCTTCTCCGTCAAAATCATACTCGTTTTTGCCGAATGCGGTTTTATATAATTTACCTAAGTAGCCTCCTGAAATTGCTTTTTCAAAGCGCTGATTGCCTTTGTTGTTCGACAGTGCATCTACCGAATTATCAATATCCGTCAGATAAGGAGGATAGAAATTACCCGATTCGAGATTAACCGGTATGGAACTGATTTCTTCTATAACTCCCATGCGCAATAAACTTTTTAGAAAGCCTAAAAAAGGATTTAATTTTTTAATCTTGTCCAAACGCATTAAACTTGCCATGTTGGTTCCGGTTCCGACTATCAAGCCCATGTATGAATCGTAGCCGGTTTTGCTTAATCCGGCAAAAAGGCAGGCAACCGTATCGTTGATTACTTTAATATCTTTAAAGTTTGTTTTTCTGTGATCGTTCAAATACTTCATTAACGGTTCGCCTACGTATTTTCCGATCATATCCGGAATATTAATTTCTTTAGTCCAGCGAAGAAGTATAGCGTCGCCATTCACTTCGCATTTTGCCGGATAAGAGAAACAATAGCCAATACGGGTTACGCTACTGTCCAAACAGGTTAATTCACCAATGGTAGCTGCCATTGCTTCATGTAAATCATCTGCCTTGAAACCTTCGGTCGTTTCAGCGTTTAATAATTTCTTTTTTGTTTCAATAACCTTTGCGTTTCCGTCTTTAAATTCGACAATTGCAGCCCTGAAATTGGTTCCTCCCCAATCCAATACCAATACTTTTCCGTCGGTAATTTCTTTTTTCGGTACAACATACGTAGGAATACACGAAATTTCCATACCGTCTTTTTCAAGTCCTTCTTCAATTTTCTTTTGAAGAGAGTTGGCAACGTTTTTTAATTCTTCTGTTGTCAGTCTAAAAATATTATTTTCCATGTTCAAAAAGTTAGTTTAATAAATTTTCGGTAAAGGTAATTATTTTTTTAGGCGAAAGAAAAAAAACAAAATGAATTTTAAAAATTATTTTTTGAATCACTGTGAACAATACTCATATTTTTAATTTTAGTGCATCACTAATATTTACGATTCTTCAATACTTTATCTGTTCAAACCCTTTGCCATAAACGCCTGTTACAGAACTTTGAGAGATAAAAGCTGCCGGATCAATATTCTTGACAATGCGGAAAATCATTACCGATTCGTTTTTCTTCGCCATTACGACAAGCACTTTTGACGCTTTTTTTGTGTACCAGCCGGTTCCGTCCAATATAGTGCACCCTCTGTGCGCCTGCTCAATGATTGTGTCGGCAATTTCTTCGTATTTATCGGAAAAAATGAAAAATTGAACCGATTGCCTTGCACCATTTAATACCATATCCACCGTATAAGAAACGACGCCCATCACAACGATGCCATAAACAATTTTTTCAATACTGTGGAAAACAAAATACGATGAGGAAATAATTAGCAAGTCGCAAATCAAAAGCCCTTTACCGATGGAAATGTTGCGGTATTTATGGATAACCATTGCAATGATGTCGGTGCCTCCCGTACTTCCCTTGAAGTTAAAAACAAGTCCAAGTCCCAAGCCGCACAATACGCCTCCCAACACGCAGCTCATGAAAGGTTCGCCCTTAACCAGCGGCTCTTTGATAATCGTTTGTGCAACAGTTAAAAGAAAGGTGAGAATAACGACGTTAATAATCGTTTTGACACTGAATTTAAATCCGAGAATTTTGATGGAAAGTAACAGCAGAACGCCATTGATGCAAAAATAAGTTATTCCGACCGGAATTTTCGATGCGAAAAACACAAGCGCTGCTATACCGGTCACTCCGCCGGTCGTAATTCCGTTCGGTAACAGGAATCCAGTCCAGCCGAACGCGTACAGAAGCAATCCGAAAACAATAACGCTCATATCCTGTATTTCCTGAATAAGAAATGCTCTGTTAATTTTTAACTTTTGTTTTTTATCTGACATATTTCATATTATTTTAGAACGCTTCTCTGTATTTATTTGCATCTTCATCTTCCAGCATATTCAAATAACTTCGGTAACGCGATTCGCTGATGTAATGTTCTTCTACTGCTTTCAGCACCGCGCATCCGGGTTCATGCCGGTGCGTACAATTATTGAATTTGCAGGATACCGAAAATTTGAATATTTCCGGAAAATAATGAGATATTTCGGCGCTTTCCATATCAAATGCGCCAAAACCTTTAATGCCCGGAGTATCGATGATATAACCTCCTTCCGGCAGCTCGATCATTTCGGAAAAAGTAGTCGTATGCATCCCTTTGTTGTGGTATTCCGAAATTTCGCGGGTTCGCAGTTGAATATCCGGTTTGAAGCGGTTGATCAAAGTTGATTTTCCTACGCCGGAATGTCCCGAAAAAAGAGTTGTTTTGTCTTTCAACAAATTGAGCATAAACGATAAATCCGTTTCTTTCAGCGCAGAGATTTTATAACAGGCATATCCGACAGTTTCGTACAAATGAATCAAAGCATCGACGTATGCTTTATCTTCGTCATCATAACGATCCGTTTTATTAAAAAAGAGAAATGCAGGAATACGATAGGCTTCCGATGTTGCTAAAAAACGGTCGATGAACGTAGTTGTAGTTACGGGATAATTAACGGTCGTAATCAGAAACGCCTGATCGATGTTGGCTGCAATAATGTGCGACTGTTTCGAGAGGTTGGAAGCGCGGCGGACAATGTAATTCTTACGGTCTTCGATTTCGGAAATAAAAGCCGTTCCTTCGGCGTTTTCCTCAATGCAAACAAAATCCCCTACGGCAACAGGGTTGGTGCTTTTAATTCCTTTTAGCCGGAAATTCCCTTTGAGTTTTGTTTCAATGAGTCGCCCATCCTCTGTTTTTACCAGATACCAACTCCCTGTGTTTTTAACTACGAGACCTTTCAATTCTTAATTTATACCGTCATTATTTCTTTTTCTTTGGCGCCCAGCACTTCATCAATTTTTTTGATGTATTTGTCGTGCATTTTTTGGATAGCCGCTTCCGTTTCGTCGCAATCGTCTTCCGGAGTGCCGTCTTTTTTAGCCTTTTTGAGCGTTTCGTTAGCATCTCGCCGAGCGTTTCTTATGCCTACTTTTGCATTTTCAGCCTCTGTTTTAGATTGCTTTACCAGCTGTTTACGTCTTTCTTCCGTCAGAGGAGGGATTCCCAAACGAATGATTTCTCCGTTGTTTTCGGGCGTAATGCCAACGTCGGAATTCAGGAGCGCTTTTTCAATCGGCTTCATCATGTTTTTCTCCCACGGCAAAATCGTGATGGTCTTGGCGTCGGGAGTTGAGATGGAAGCGACATTGGAGAGAGGAACCGGACTACCGTAGTATTCCACTTTTATTCCGTCAAGGATGTGTATATTCGCTTTTCCTGCGCGAATACGGGACAATACTTCTTCCAGATAATGCTGGGAATGCAGCATTTTTTCTTCTGCCTGCTGTTCGATGTTTTTAATAACACTCATATTATTATTAATTAATAAATGTGTTTATATAATTATAATCCGACGCAAAGATAACGATTATTTGGCAAAGATTTTGTTTAAACAAAATAATTCTACTAACTTTGACGTAATTATTCGGTGATTTTTCACAGTGTTTAACAGACTTCGACTCTTTGAAAAAATCAAAATGTAGAAACTTACTTATAGAAGTCCCCAGATGAAAATGAAAAAAACGATCAAATTATTCTTTGTGTCCTTTTGTATGCTGGTCCCTTTTGCCGCTTGTGGCGGAAGTGACTCCTCAACGCCCAACCTTCCGATTGAATACCCCGAAGGCGGTGGAAGCGACGAGATTGTGGACATTAACGGAACCGTAACCGCCCAGGCTATTATCAATGGCTCGAAATGGGAACCGAAAGTGAAAGATGCGTGGTTTGTCAAAGCCGAACAGGACATCGAAAAGAACCGGCGTGCCGATATGACCATCAAAGTGGTTGATGCAAGCGGCAAGCCCATCTCCGGCGCACAGGTAACCGTGGCGATGAAACGACACGAATATAATTTTGGCGGTGCACTCGCGCCCGAAGACCTGCGAGATTATCCGGAGAGAAAACAAAAGGTGCTCGACCTGTTCAACATGGTCACCTTCGGCAATGCGATGAAATGGCGCAATGACGATGCCAGTATGCCCTACACTGTTCCGGTGCTCAACTGGCTCGTTGCCAACGGTATCAGAGTACGCGGGCACAACTTGATTTGGGGTGCATGGGCAAATATGCCCGACGGTTTTCAAGCAAAATACGCCAATGACCCTGCCGGACTTAAAGCCGCGATGGACGAGCGCATTGAGACGAAAGTACCGTTTTGGGGCGATCGAATTTATGAGTGGGACGTTTTTAATGAGCCGAGCGGTTCGCATGACGCTATGGATCTCTGCGGATGGGGCATTATGGAAGAATATTTGCGCCGCGTCCGCGAACTTGAACCGGGAATCAAACTCTATATCAACGAATACGGCTTGCTGTGGGGAACGCAGGAAAATCACTGGGAATGGGTCGAAAACTTGGTTGCAGATTATAAAAACAGGGGCGTTCCGCTTGATGGCGTCGGCATTCAACTCTATCCCAAAGCGTTGCTTGACATGCCTTCCATCGTGAAACAGTTTGACCGCTTTGCGAAAATGGGTGTGGAACTTAAAATTACTGAATATGGCTACCAGCAGGCTCCGGCAACCATGACGGACGACGTGAAAGGGCAGAACTATTTTAATGTGATGCACGCAGCATTCGCCAATCAGGCAAATACCGGCGTCATCTGGTGGGGCGCTATTGGCGGTATCCTCAAGCAAAACAACGACCTGACGCCCATGGGTGAAATACTTGCCTATCTGGCTTACCATAAATGGTGGACTAATGCGAAAGGCAAAACAACCGATAACGGCGCCTTCACCACGCGTGGCTATTACGGCGAATATTCCATCACCGTTGTTGCAAACGGAAAAACGAAAACCGTGCCGATACAACTTTTTACCGGTGGGCAGACGAGTTTTGATGTTGTGATGTAGGTAAATAACAGGGAAAAAGCGCAACGTATAGATTCGATAAACAGTGAAGATAATTGAAAGATAGCTCTTAATCTTTCCCCAGAGCTCTTTCAGTCTCTTCCTGCGAAAACCCCCTTCCCGCTGCAAACCGCAGGAGTTTTTGCCGTATTTCCCATTCATTTTTGCCTTTGACCGACTTCTTCTTCTGCTCAATCAATAACCTGAGTCGTTCGTGGTTTTCTTCCGGATTGATATTTTTCAACGCTTTACTGATTAACGGCTCCGGCAGTTGTTTTTTCCGCAGTTCAAACCTGATTTTGTGGATTCCCCAGCGGTTGTACCGTGACTTATCGTTGACAAAAGCCTTGCAATAGCGTTCTTCATTCAAAAAATTTTCTTTTTGGAGGTGTTGGATAATTTTGCTTTGCTGTTCGGAAGGAATTTCCCATTCGTCCATTTTACGGCAGATATCCCAACTGCATCGTTCGGCGCGGCTGCAATAAGCGGCTAAGCGATGCAGCGCTTGCTCATAAGTTAACTTATTCATAATTTTGCAATTATTATTCTATCGTTTCCCGAAATATCTTTCAATAATTTCATCGACCGGAAGTTTTTGTTTTTAAGCGCTTCCGCCGTAGCCTGTCCGTAAAGCGAATTGGTTTCAAGATAAAGCGAGCCGTTGCTGCTCAAATATTTATGTGCAAAACCGGCAATCCGTTCATAAAAAAGCAATGGATTTTCATCGGGGACAAAAAGCGCTTGATGCGGCTCATAATCCAGCACGTTTTTTGCCATTGAATCCTTTTCTTTCAACGTGATATAAGGAGGGTTACTGACGATGCAATCGAACAAAAGCGTGGAAAAAGGGAAAGGTTCGTCGTTCAAAATGTCGTATTGAAAAAAACGGATATCCGCCTGATTCTCTTTTGCGTTCCGGCGGGCAACCGCTAAGGCTTTGTCCGAAATGTCCAAAGCAAACATTTCCGCCTCGGGCAGATGTTTCGCCAGCGCAATTGCAATACAGCCACTTCCCGTACCAATATCCAATATTTTATATCCAGTTGCCGGCTCTTCCTCTTTGATTACCCATTCAACCAATTCTTCCGTTTCAGGACGCGGAATCAAGACATTTTCATTCACTTTAAATTTTAATCCGTAAAATTCGGTTTCTCCTAATATATATTGAACAGGACGGCAGTTTTTTAAATCATCAATAATCTCCTGTATCCGTAACTGCTCATTTAAAGATAATTGCTTATCTTTGCACCGCAAAACGGACGGTTTATCCATGTTGCAAACAGATTCCAACATCATAAAACAGAGTGTTTTGATTTCGGAATCGGAATATAAACCGTGCAATTGCTTCCGTACGAAACGAAAAATAGTTTTCATAGTGCAAAAGTAATCATAATGGAACAGAATGACAATAGTTTTCTCTATATGCGCCGTTGCTTGCAATTGGCGACTTATGGGAAAGGGTTCGTTGCTCCGAATCCGATGGTTGGCGCTGTAATTGTTCATAATGAGCGGATTATCGGTGAAGGCTTTCACAGAGAATACGGCGGTCCGCATGCCGAAGTACAGGCAATTGATTCGGTAAGGGATGAAAAACTTTTGAAAAATTCAACGCTGTATGTCAATCTGGAGCCTTGTTCGCATTATGGAAAAACGCCTCCCTGCGTTGATTTGATTTGCGGGAAACAAATTCCGCGCGTGGTTGTCGGGCATGAAGACCCTTTTCCGGAAGTTTCGGGAAAAGGAATGAAAAAATTGCGTGAAGCGGGAATTGAAGTCGTTTGCGGTATTTTGGAAGATGAATGTAAGGAATTAAACAAAAGGTATTTAACATATATACTTCGACACCGTCCCTATATTCTTTTGAAATGGGCGCAGTCGGCAGATGGTTTTATCGACCGCTACAGAGAAGAAAACGACGGGAAAGCGCCGGTCAAGTTTTCAAATGCTTTCACCCAGATGCTTGTCCACAAAATAAGAGCGGAAGAATCGGCAATTATGGTCGGAACGCGAACCTTGCGTCTGGATAAACCGGCTTTGACCGTCCGATATTGGAAAGGAAATAATCCGGAACGGATAACAGTCAATAGCCGGCAATCGCTTCAGCAACAAGTACAAACGCTCTACGAACGTAAAATTCAGTCGCTGATGGTAGAAGGAGGAGCTAAATTGCTGCAATCTTTTTTGGACGAAAATCTATGGGACGAAATTCAGGTAGAAATTGCTTCTTTTCCCTTAAATAGCGGGATAGCCGCTCCTGTACACAAGGGAGTATTGCAAAATGTTCAAAAATGTGAAAATTCAATACTTTTTCATTATAAGAATGCTTTTAACTCCTAAAAAAACATAAATATTGCGAGACATAGTGATAGAAGTCGAAAATGTTTCTACTTTTGTATTTTAAATAAGATAATTTTATGCAAGCAAAATTAAAAAACGGAGTGTATTTACTTAGTTTCTCAATACTTGTAAGCCTGATGGCTTCCTGTCTTGGAAACGGTTACCCCGACGATACATATCCCTTAACCGATGCGGAATTGATAACTTTCAGCTTATCCAGCGATTCGGTGCCGGATTTAGCCAATGTCGTTTTCTCCATCGATCAGCAACAGGGAGAAACCGGTTTAATTTATAACTATGATTCAATGGCTTACCAAACGACAATAAACGACAAGGTAATCGTAACTTACACGAGCGGAGCCGGAACAGACAATGTGCTGAACATTACCAACGGCGATTCGATTTGGGTGAAATCAGGCGATTCAATCGACGTTTCCCAGCCTGTTATACTTAAAGTTTTTGCGTTGAACGGAACAACAACCAAATTATATAACGTACAACTGAATATTCATCTGGTAGATCCGGATTCGATGCAGTATAATTTGATAGCTTCCGATTTATCTTTCCTGCAAACTGGAGATACAAAAACAGTTGTATTAAATAATCAGTTTCTTACCTATTCAAAAACCGACGGACAAATTCGACTGTACAGTTCATCGGACGCCGCAAACTGGACTGATGAGGGTGTTTCGGGACTTCCTGCAAATGCGGTTGTAAAAGGAATTCAAAGTAATGGTACTCAATTGTTTGCTTATACGGACGACGGCGAATTGTATGTCCGTAATGATCCGGCTGGCGATCAATGGGACTTGATAGACAAACCGGCTTCGATAAAAATAACAAGTATTTTGGGTTATCTGAATGCGGGTCCGTATCAACCGGAAGGCTTATCGTTGGTTGTAGAAACCGAAGGCGTAAATACCTTTGCTTTTGTTGATAAAACTTTGACTCAGTGGAATTACGACAACAGCGCAACTCCTGTTCCCATACCGGACGATTTTCCTTTGTTCGATTTTTCAAATTATAGCTACCAATTGATGTATTCGCAACGAATCTCTATTTTTGGAGGAGCTTCGTTGAGTGGAGTTATACAAAATGCGGTCTGGTCAACGCAAACCGGACTTTATTGGGCGAAGCTGACCGGTGATGTCACTGCTTTTCCACCGCTCGACGGCGCCAACGTTTTTTATTACGACAATGAATTTTGGTTGCTGAACGGCAAATCGAACGACGGTTATAACAGCGAGGTTTATTATTCGGTCGATGGCGGCGTGACGTGGCAGACAAAACCGGTAAAGAATCAGATGCCGGAAGATTATTCCCTGCGTTATGGCGCTTCTTTGGTCATGGCTAATGATAACAAATCATTCTATATTATCGGAGGGAAAAGTGATACCGTACTTCCTGAAGTATGGAACGGATTTTTGAATAAAATGGATTTTGATCATTAAAGATATAATTTTGAGGCATTTTTAGCGTTTTTCATTAGAGAAATAAAGTTTTGCATGAAATTTGCTTCAAGAAAATATCCCTTATATAAGGCATTTGTTATAATGCTTATTTGTTTTACCGGCACAACAGCGGTTGCGCAAGAGTATAAGTATGAAATCGGAGGAATGGCAGGCTTGTCGATGTATTTGGGAGACGCCAATCAAAGCGCTTTGCTTCGGGGATTTAACCTGGCAGGCGGATTGTTTTTCCGGCGTAATTTCAATTTTCGATGGGCGTTGAAAACCGATCTGATGATGGGAAAAGTAACAGGTAATACGAAAAATACCGATAATGTTTTTCCTGATCAAGGTGCATCGTCGTTTTCGCGAAATTTTTTCGAGCTGAATGGACAGATAGAATTTAATTTTTTGCCGTACAGCGATAAGTATGCTTATTTAAATACAAGTAAATTAGCGCCTTATCTATTAACGGGCTTAGGTATTACCGCCGCTTCAGGATTTGGAAGCGTCAATCTTCCGTTAGGACTGGGCGTAAAATATAAAATTAAAAACCGGGTGAATCTGGGCTTGGAATATGCAGTTCACAAACTGTTTAACGATGGCTTTGATGCTCCGGATAAAAAAGGATTTAATTTGGATAATCCATATAAAATTAAAAGTGGACTATTTAAAAATAAAGATTGGTACAATACGTTGATGTTCTCTGTTACTTGGGATTTTGGTCCAAACAACAGAAAATGCACAAATGAATAAAATGTCATTAAAAGAAACGATTGATTTAGAACGACTTCCAAGACACGTTGCTATCATTATGGACGGCAACGGACGATGGGCAAAGCTGCATGGAATGGACCGTTATATGGGACATAAAGAAGGCGTTGTTTCCGTCAGAAAAATATCGGAAGCCGCCGGCAGATTAGGTATCGACTATTTGACATTATATACTTTTTCGACCGAAAACTGGAATCGCCCCAAAGAAGAAATCGACGCGCTGATGGATTTGATGATTACGGCGATTCAAAACGAAGCGAAAGATTTGATGACAAATAACGTCCGCTTGAAAGTGATCGGAAATCTCGATCGCTTGCCGCCGGCAACTTGCAAAAGTTTGATAGATACAATCGAAATGACGACTGTTAACACCGGTTTGAATCTGACATTGGCGCTTAGCTATTCTTCAAGATGGGAAATAACGGAAGCTGCAAAAAAAGTTGCTGCCGCCGTAAAAAACGGAGCGCTGAACATTGATCAAATTAACGAGGAAACAATCGCTGAGCATTTGGCTACACACAATACGCCCGACCCTGATTTGCTTATCCGGACAGGCGGCGAACAGCGAATCAGCAATTACCTGTTGTGGCAGTTGGCTTATGCCGAACTTTACTTTACCGATGTTTATTGGCCTGCTTTCAGGGAAGAAGACCTGTATGCAGCCATTATCGACTATCAACAGCGAGAAAGGCGTTTCGGGAAAACCGGTGAACAAATACAAGTATAAAATTAAATGAATCATTATAAACAATCCATGTATAAAAAAATTCTGCTTTTCTGCCTTGTGGCTCTTATTACAGCTTCTATAAAAGCGCAGAATGATAGTATTCCGCTTCCGAATGACAGTATTCCGGTTCAGGGTGACAGCATTCCGCTTCCGGTCATTTCTTATTCGCTTAACAACAACAACGTCTATACGATTGCAGGTATAAAAGTGACGGGCGTAGAAAAATACGGATATGAAGATTATGTGCTGATCGGCATTTCGGGATTAGCGGTCGGACAGAAAGTTTCGGTTCCGGGTGAGGAATTCACGGCGGCAATGAATAAATTCTGGAAGCACGGATTATTTTCCGATGTAAAAATATTGGCAACTAAACTGACGACCGACAGCGTATGGATAGAGATTTGCCTGAAACCGACTCCAACTATTTCCACCATTAATTATCATGGATTAAAAAAGGGCGAACGGGATGATATCGAAGCGAAAATCGGTGTGGCAAAAGGTTCGTCGATTACGCCCAATATCATCAACCGCATACGAAAACGAATCAAAGATTATTTTGATGAAAAAGGGTTCAACAATGCAGAGATAACTATTCGTCAATCAGATGATTTAGCCAATGAAGGGAAAGCCATTCTCGACATCACGGTTGACAAGAGCGAAAAAACCAAAATCAGGTCGATTATTATCACAGGAAATCAAAACCTGTCGGATATTGATTTGAAGCTGGCAATGAAAAAAACCAACGAAGGGTTGAATTTTAAAAAATTGCTAAAAAACCCCAAGTTCTGGGCAATCAAGCTTTTCGGTACCAAAAAATATGTTGCGGAAGAGTATAAAAACGATTTGAATAATATCATCAGTAAATACAACGAAAAAGGATACCGCGATGCAAAAATTCTCTCCGATAGCGTAGTACCTGTTGATGATAAACGTGTTGCCGTTTATATCAATCTGTCGGAAGGAAATAAATATTATATCCGGAATATCTCCTGGGTCGGAAATACATTATATTCTTCTTCCTATTTGGATTACGTATTAAATATGCAGCCGAAAGATGTATATAACCTGAAAAAATTAGATGACCGGTTGCAAAAAGACGATGACGCAGTTAGCAATATTTACTCTAATCACGGTTACATTTTTGCCAATATGCAGCCGGTAGAAACTTACCTCGAAAATGATTCGGTTGATTTGGAAATTAGGGTTACAGAAGGAATACAGGCAACGATCAGGAAAGTTATCATTACCGGAAACGACCGCGTGTATGAAGATATTGTCCGCAGAGAATTGCTGACCAAACCGGGGCAATTGTACAGTAGGGAAGCAATTATGAATACCATGCGAGAAATAGCCCAATTGGGACATTTTGATCCGGAAAGTATTAAACCTGACCCTGTCCCCGATGAAGAATCCGGTACGGTTGACATTACATGGGGATTGACTTCCAAGGCGAACGATCAGGTGGAATTTTCAGCCGGCTGGGGACAAACCGGCGTAATCGGCAGAATGAGTTTGAAATTTTCCAATTTCTCTTTCAACAATCTGTTGCACCCCAAAACTTACAAGGGAATTATACCGCAAGGCGAAGGGCAGACCCTCACTCTAAGCGGACAAACCAATGGAAAATATTATCAATCGTATAGCATTTCATTTATGGATCCGTGGTTTGGCGGAAAACGCCCCAACTCTTTCCAGCTTAGCGCTTATTATATGATTACTACGCAAATGGACAGCCGTTATTACAATAGCTATTATAATCCTTATTACAGCTATAATAACTATTATTATAATGGTGGGTATAATGATTATAGCGGCGGCTATGCTTATGACACCAACAAATCCATGAAGATACTCGGACTTTCGGCAGGATATGGAAAAAGACTTTCATGGCCCGATTATATGTTTAATTTTCTTGCCGAACTTTCGTACCAGCGATACATGCTGAAAAATTGGGGAGGTTATTTTCCGATTAGTAACGGAAATGCCAATAGCCTTTCGCTGGGTTTGACCTTATCGCGAAGTTCTATTGATAATCCTGTTTATACCCGTTCCGGCTCGCAATTCTCGGCTTCGGTTCAACTTACGCCTCCATATTCCTTGCTCGATAACAGGGATTATGCTTCTATGGCTTCCGACGATCCGAGAAAATATGAATGGATTGAATTTAACAAATGGAAATTTAAAAGCAAAATGTTTCTTCCTTTAGCAAATCCGGAAGCCGTAAAGAGGACTCCCGTACTGATGGGTCGTGCCGAATATGGATTTTTAGGCGCCTATAATCCCAACAAACAAACGCCGTTTGAAACATTTTATATGGGTGGCGACGGTATGACAGGCTATGCAGACATCTATGCTACGGAAACAATCGGATTGCGCGGATATGAAAACGGTTCTCTAACTCCTTACGGTAATGAAGGATATGCTTATTCACGCCTTTCTATGGAACTTCGCTATCCGTTGATGCTTGAACAAACTTCCACCATTTATGTATTGGCATTTTTAGAAGCAGGAAACGCATGGCACGATATAGCAACCTTTAATCCGTTTAATTTAAAGCGGTCGGCCGGTATCGGTGCACGTATTTTCTTGCCGATGATTGGGTTGATGGGTATTGACTGGGGATACGGATTTGACAGTCCGGCGCCGGGCGCTGCTGTTTCAAAAGGTCAATTCCACTTTATACTGGGACAGGAATTTTAATGTGATAATGTGATAAAAAAACAGAATGATAACTATTTTATAAAAACAGAATATTATGAAAAAAATGATGGTATTAACGCTTCTGCTGGCTCTTGGAGTCGTAGGAGTAAAAGCGCAGAAATACGCTTTGATTGACATGGAATACATATTGAAAAATATTCCGGCATACGAAATGGCAAACGAGCAATTAAACTCAATTTCCAAGAAATGGCAGGCTGAGGTAGAAAGCGTACAGCAAGACGCGCAAAATCTGTATAAAACCTATCAAGCCGATTTGGTTTTCCTTTCTGCCGACATGAAAACCAAAAGAGAAGCAGAAGTTATTGCAAAAGAACAGGAAGCGCAAGATTTAAAAAAGAAGTATTTCGGTACCGACGGCGAACTGTTTAAAAAGCGTCAAAGTTTGATTCGCCCAATTCAAGATGAAATTTACAATGCCATCAAAGACATTGCGGAAAAACAGGGATATGCGCTCGTCATTGACCGTGCTTCCGCTATGAGCATTCTTTACGCTAATCCAAAGATTGATATTAGCGATGATGTCCTGACAAAACTCGGATATTCAAAATAATTGTGTATATTTGTGCCCTAAATTAAATCAATATAAACTTAAAATTTTATAATCTATGTTCAAAAAAATTGTATTATTTGCTCTCTTAGCGCTTCCTGCAGTCGTTTTTGCTCAGGAACAAAAAATTGCTTATGTAAATTATGGAGATGTAGTTACGGCTATGCCGGAATATAAGCAGATGCAGGATTCGTTGAACAAGTCTGCAAATGAATTTCAGGCTGAATTGAAAACGATGTCGGACGAATACACCAAGAAACTGTCCGACTATGTAACTCAGCAAGATTCGCTCAATGAAAGCATTAAATTGCGCCGGCAAGAAGAACTTCAAAACTTACAGCAGCGTGCGGAAAATTTCCAGCAATATGCTTCTCAAAAGCAAGATGAGATGCAACAGCGATTGTCGGTACCTATTCAGGACAAATTACAGAAGGCAACCAACGATGTAGGAAAAGAAAATAATTTCCTTTATATTATTGATTTTCAAGCGCTTCGTTACGAATCGCCAAGCGCTGTAGATGCAACGCCGTTGATTAAGAAAAAATTAGGAATACAATAAAGTGATTATTGGTTAATGATTAATGATTAGCGATAGGTACAAATCACTAATCATTAATCATTAATAAGTTAATCGTTAACCAATAGTAATGAATGCTCCGATTGGTATTTTCGATTCGGGATATGGTGGTCTTACTATTTTGAATAAAATTCGCGAACGACTGCCGCAATATGATTATGTGTATGTGGGTGATAATGCTCGTACACCTTACGGAAGCCGTTCATTTGAAGTTGTTTATGAATTTACACTGCAAGCCGTTCAATGGTTCTTCAAACACAATTGCCCTTTAGTTATTCTTGCTTGTAACACTGCTTCAGCTAAAGCCTTACGAACTATTCAGCAAAAAAATCTTCCCTTTCTCGATCCGCAACGACGTGTGTTAGGCGTCATTCGTCCCACCGTTGAAAACATCGGTGTGATAACGCATACGCGGCACGTGGGGATTTTAGGTACGCCCGGCACCATTTCTTCCGAATCCTATCCGCTTGAAATCAAGAAATTATATCCTGACATCATTGTTTCGGGCGAAGCTTGCCCGATGTGGGTGCCTTTGGTCGAAAATAACGAGCACGATAAGCCGGGAGCCGATTATTTTGTCCGGCAGCATATCAATAATATCCTTTCAAAAGATCCGCAAATTGATACAATCATTCTGGCTTGTACGCATTATCCGTTATTAATGAATAAAATAGAGTCTTTTCTGCCTGAATCGGTACGCATGGTAGCGCAAGGCGATCTGATAGCGGAAAGTCTGGAAGATTATCTGTATCGTCATACCGAAATGGAAACCCGCTGCTCGAAAAACGCTACCTGTCGTTTTTATACGACCGAATCGGAAGAAAAATTTGCGACAATGGCTTCCCTTTTTCTACAGGGAACTATCGCCGTTGAAAGGGTTAATATTGAAAATGCAGAATGAGGCGACTTTGAAATTTGTCCGTGAGCACCGGTTCGACGACGTTCGAAAACTGGCGCTTCTCAGTTCTTCACCTTCTTATTCCTTCAATCCCTCAGTTTCTCAATCCATCAACTTCCCTTGGGCATTAACCCAAATTCAAGGACGGCAATTTGCCGAAAATAAAATTCCTTCATGGTTTCAATCGGATAAAATCATCTATCCTCCACACCTTGCGCTGGAACAGTGTTCTTCGGAACAGACTGCCCGCTACAAAGCCGGGTTGCTGTCGGGAACGTCTTTTGTTGACTTGACAGGTGGCTTCGGAGTAGATTTTGCTTTCATTTCCGGTCAATTTCAGCAATCGGATTATGTTGAGAAACAGAAAGAATTATGCGAGATAGCCGCTGTAAATTTTAATGAATTAAATTTAAATTCCGTTCGTGTTATTCAGGCAGATGCCACCGAACACTTGAAAAAAATGTCCCCCGTCGATGTCGTATTTATTGACCCCGGACGCCGCTTGGATTCAGGGAAAAAAGTATTTCGTATCGAAGATTTGGAACCCGATTTATTGCAAATACAGGATTTTCTTCTTGAAAAAGCCGGAACCGTTTTAATCAAACTCTCGCCGATGCTTGATATTTCATTGGCTTTGAAGCAATTGAAAAACGTGGCGGAAGTGCGTGTCGTAAGCCTTGAAAACGAATGTAAAGAATTGCTTTTCCTCCTTAAAAAAGATTATGCCTTAGAACCTTTAATCACTTGCGTGAATTTGAGCAGGAAGCGCAATCAATCAAGCGTGTCTTTTCTTCTATCGCAGGAAAGAGAAAAACAAATTAATTATACTTCCGAAGTAGGACAATATATTTACGAACCGAATACATCGCTCTTAAAAGCAGGATTTTATAAAGGGTTAACCGATTTGTATCCCTTGCTGAAATTTCATTCCGACAGTCATCTTTATACTTCCTCCCAACTCATTTCCGATTTTCCCGGACGAGTTTTCCGCACTGAAACTTATACGACCTTTAATAAAAAAGAATTAAAAAAATTTCTTAATGGAATTGAAAAAGCTTCTATAACAGTCCGCAACTTTCCCGCTTCGGTTGCCGACCTGCGAAGGAGAATAAAAATAAAAGAGGGTGGAGAAATCCAACTTTTTGCTACCACCCTTGCCAATGGGAAAGCGGTTCTTATAAAAACGCAAAAAACAGGATTTTTATATTGACGATAATTATCTGTGAAAATCTGCGTTATCCACGTTATCCGCGTTCTTTTGACAAACTTTAAACCAACTTCTGAATCAACGCCTCCTTTTCCCCATAAATCATATCAATAACCGGCAATTCAATCATGGTGTAAGCGCCCGGTTCCCGTTTGAAACTTGCGCGGGCGGCAGCTACCAATACCTGCGCAGTCAGTGCCGGATTGTTTATCGACATGTTAAATTCCATGCGTTGATTCTGGGTTTTACCCGATACGCCTTTTCGAACCAAATTCACTCCGTGTCCCATATCAATTAGATTGTTAACACACTCGACTTGCATCACATGGGTTTCGTCGTGGGCAAAATAATCGTCGGCTTTGATAGCGGCTGCCACTTTATTAAAGTTATAGCCTTCTTTCACTTCAATATAAACCATGCGGCGATGAACGCCCGTTCCAGTCGGAATCGTCATCGAAAGAGCGGCTTTAACGCCATCGACGGCTTTTACGGCTACCGTATGTCCCATACTCATGCCGGGACCAAAGTTGGTATATGTAATCCCTTTAGGAAGAATGGCTTCCATCAAAGCGCGGACAATCGAATCGCTTCCCGGATCCCAGCCTGCCGAAATTACGGATACGGCATTTGCAACTTTGGCAGCTTTGTCCAATTCCCGCCGGAGCTCTACAATATTGCCGTGAATATCAAAACTGTCCACCGTATTGATTCCCAATGCCAATATTTCTTTGGCATGTTTTTCAACGCTTCTCGTAGGCGTGCATAAAACAGCTACCTGAACATCTTTCAGTTTCCCAATAGAATCAACAACTTCCAAATGCGCTATTTCCGCCGGTTTATCTGCCGGATTTCTTCTGACGATGCCGGCAACTTCAAAATCCGGCGATGTTTCTATCGCTTCTACTACAAATTTTCCAATATTGCCATAGCCAACAACGGCTGCCCGTATTTTCTTCATACTCATCTGTTTTTTAACTTTTTAAATGATTGTTGTTTTTCAGCCGGCAAACTTACAAAAAAAATGGAGTATATTTGTACTTTACTTTAAATATTCGTATCTTTCCTCTAAAAATCCCCACCAGCTCAATTTTCTTTTTAGAATGAAGAAACTCACGGCACAATTACACATTCGTGCCTCGTGAGTAAATAAGCAATATGAAAAGGAATGTTTTGCACGATGCAACTTCTATTCACGCCGTCAACCCCGCCGCCTCCCTGTACGCCTCCCTGAGCATCTCAATCTGATAAACATCTGTCAACATTGAACTTCCGGTCTTCGACCCAATCCATTTCTTCTGAATATCGCTCATCAACGGATTATTCTTTATGATTACCGGACTTTCAGGGTGAACCCATACCTGTAACAGGGAATTATTGTCATACTCCCAAAAG
>Ga0123357_10001232_pt1 | contig 26860 bp, 23 predicted proteins | sample TergutEmb28metaG_FD_89873 | JGI IMG/M metagenome (GOLD analysis project Ga0123357, IMG submission 89873) | Embiratermes neotenicus P4 segment gut microbial communities from Petit-Saut dam, French Guiana - Emb289 P4 | ecosystem: Host-associated > Arthropoda: Insects > Digestive system > Gut ...
CACAGGCGCTGCTCCAGTGACTTCTGCTGTTTGGGTTTCACAGTTCTAGGCATGGGCAACAGCCTAGCGGCGCGTTATGACAATTTCGCGACAGTCGCGCTAGGAGGACCGGCGGCGGCGGGATTCGCTGGGACGGCAGACGGTGCGTCCGTGGGCTGCCAGGTCGGCGCGACGCTCGCGGGCGAACTGCGCCAACGCGTCAACCAACGCCAGCGGCTCCGGCTCCGGCGCCATGACGTCCACATGCAGCCCCTGCTCCTCGCAGGTGGCGGCGGTGGCCGGCCCGATGGCGGCAATGATCGTCTGACGGGGGGGCTTGCCGGCGATACCCACAAGGTTGCGCACCGTCGAAGAGGACGTGAAGATGACGGCGTCGAACAGACCCGTCTTGATGGCGTCCCGCGTCTCGACCGGTGGGGGAGCGGCCCGGACGGCCCGGTAGGCCGTCACCTCCTCGGCCTCCCAACCCAGGCGGGCGAGGCCGTCGATCATGGTGTCCAGCGAGACGTCCGCCCGCGGCACAAACACGCGGTTGATGACGTCAAAGTCGTGTTCGAAGGCGGGGAACTCGGCGATCAGGCCGGCGCTGGTTTCGGTCTGCGGCACCAGGTCGGCGAGGATGCCCCACTCGGACAACACGCCGGCCGTCAGGCTCGACATCGCGGCGATGTGCAGACCCGAGAAGGCCCGGGCGTCCAGGCCGTACTCTTCAAGCTTCTCGAGGACGGCCCGTACCGCGTTGCCGCTGGTGAAGACGATCCAGCGATAGCGCCCATCGACCAGGCCGTGAATGGCCTTGTCCATCGCGAGCGGGTTGCGCGGCAGTTCGACGGTGATGGTTGGCACCGCGTAGCTGCTGGCGCCATGACGGCGAAGGTGACGATCGATCTCGTCTGTTGCTTTTGCTGTGCGCGGCACCAGCACCTGCCAACCGAAAAGCGGCTTGCTCTCGTAGGTGTTGAGCACCTCGTCGCGGTCGGACAGCTGGCCCAGCACCACCATGGCCGGTGCGTCCGGCACCCGTCCTTGCGTCAGCGCGCGCGTCATCAGGTCTTTGATTCGTACCTGGCGGGTGTGCTGACGGCTGGTGCCCAAGCCGAAGGTGACGACCGCCCCGGCGGTGGCGGGACGCCCCGCCTCCAGAGCGGCCTCGCCGAGGGCGGGCAGATAGGCGACCTTCGCACCAAGCACTAGCGATCCAGCGGCTGGAAGCACCTCGCCCGGGGTGAAGAAATGATAGGTCGGGGCGTCCTCTGCCAGATCCAGGCCCACGAAAGTGGGCACAGACGTCAACGCCGACACCGCAGGAACGATATCGATCGACGTCCCCATCGCGGCAACCAAGTGAGCCTCATGCCCCACCATCGGGCTGGTCATCGGGTCGCATGCCACCAGGCGGACGACCGTGCGTCCCAGGCTGGCTTCGCGGTCAACCAGTGCCGCCCGGGCCTCAGTGGCGTCGTGGTCGTCCAGCGTCATCACCCGATGCTCGGGCAACGCCAATTCCGGCAGATCGAGCAGCGACGCCAACGACGGGTTGTCAAGGACGACGACATCGGCCTCGCCGAGCGCGCGCATACCACCGAGCGTCAGCAGTTCAGTGTTGCCAAACGGCACACCAACATAGATGACCCGGCCGGTGCGACTGACGGCATTCGTTTCGAACCCGTCAAGAAAAGCACTTTCGGCCACCACATCAACCGATGTTAACGCGCTCATGCCGGACATCTCTTAAGCCATGGGTGGCGGTTAACGCCCAGCGCGGCGACGCTGAATACGCGTCTTCTTCAGCAACTTGCGGTGCTTCTTCTTCGCCATGCGCTTGCGGCGCTTCTTGATAACAGACCCCACGGGTGATCCTTTCGATGTGCGGCAAGGCACCCAGTAGCCGTGCGCCTTATCCGACTAGATTCTAGTCTGTGATGTCGGCCGGGCGAAATTCATCGGCTGGAGCCTGTCCGCAGGCCTAGTTGCTCAACTCTTTCGTCCGATCGACGGTCGCTTTCATGGCGGCGCTGAAGGCGGCGCGGACGCCGCGGTCCTCGAGTTCGAAGATGGCGGCGGCGGTCGTCCCTCCGGGGGACGTCACTTCGGCACGCAATTCGTTGGGTGATTGGCCGGTGGCCATCAAGGCGGACGAGCCGACGAAAGTCTGGGTGACGAGCTTGGCGGCGGTGTCGCGGGGCAGGCCAAGACGGACGCCGGCCTCCGTCATGGCTTCCGCCACGAGGAACAGGTAAGCCGGGCCGCAGCCGGAAACGGCGCTGACGGCGGGCATGATCGACTCGTCCACTGTGACGACGGCGCCGATGGCACCGAAGACGGTCTGTGCCGTCAGCAACTGGCCCTCCGACACATGCGACCCGCGCGACATTGCCGTCACCCCTTGCCGCAACTTGGCGGGCGTGTTCGGAATGGCGCGGACGACGGCGGGAGTTGGGTTGGAATGGGTCTGCGCCCAGGCCTCAAGGTCGCGCGTCGCGATGCCGGCGGCCACGGAAATCAGCAGCGACCCGGGGCTCAACTGGGGCGCCATCTGGGCCACCACCTCGCGAACCTTCGGCGGCTTGACGGCGACAATGACGACGGATGCGCCAACCGCAGCTTGGGCCGGGTCCTTTGCCGGGACGACGCCGTATTGCGCGGCCACCTGATTGGTGTGGGTGTGGGCGGCGGCGCGGATGCGCTGCGGCATCAGGCCCGCCTGCATCAAGCCGGTCAGGATGGCCCCGCCCATGTTGCCGACGCCGACGATAGCGACGTCACCGGTGATTGAAGACAGATCTGTCATTGTGGACCCTCTTTCTAGGCGAAAATCTCGGCGATCTGGACGGCATTGAGCGCCGCGCCCTTGCGCAGGTTGTCATTGCTCACGAAAAGTACGAGACCACGCCCATTCGGGACGGATTGGTCCGTGCGGACGCGTCCCACCAGACAGGGGTCAACACCGGCCGCGTCCAGCGGTGTGGGGACGTCCATGAGTTGGACGCCGGGGGCATCGGCGAGCAGCCGCATGGCGTCGTCGGGGCTCAGCGGACGGGCGAACTCGGCGTGGATGGCGAGGGAATGTCCCGTGAACACGGGCACCCGCGCGCAGGTGCCGGCCACGGGCAGTTTGGGGATGTGCAAAATCTTGCGGCTCTCGTCGCGCAGTTTGCGCTCTTCGGACGTCTCACCGCTTCCGTCGTCCAGCAGAGAACCGGCCATCGGCAGCACATTGAAGGCGATCGGCTTGACGTAGGGGCCGGGGTCGACGGCCAGGCCGGGGCGTCCGTTGAACGTGTAGGCGGACGGGTCGGTTGTGGCGTCAAGCTGCCCCTCGTAGGCGGTGACGGCGGCGGCACCCGAGCCTGAAACCGCCTGGTAGGTGGCGATGACAAGGCGTGTCAGGTTGGCTGCGTCGTGCAGGGGCTTGAGCACGGGCATTGCCGCCATGGTGGTGCAATTGGGGTTGGCGATGATGTTCTTCGGCGCATGCCAGGCGTCCTCGGGGTTGACCTCCGCAACCACCAGCGGGACATCCGGGTCCATACGCCAAGCGGCCGAGTTGTCGATGACGATGGTGCCCGCGGCTGCCACCTTCGGAGCGTATTCACGCGACGCGTCGGCGCCGACGGAGAACAGTGCGACGTCCAAACCGGTGAAGTCGGCGGTGGCCACGTCCTCCACGGTGACGGCCTGACCCGCCCACGGCAGCGTCGTGCCAGCCGAGCGTGCCGACGCGAAATACCGCATGGACGTGACGGGGAAACACCGCTCCGCTAGGACGGCCCGCATGACGCCGCCCACCTGCCCGGTGGCCCCGATAACTCCAACTTTCATGGTGTCAAGCCTAGCGGAGTGGGCAACGCGGCTTGTGCTACCCCGGGATCGTGGTCAACGTGTGATACGATCCAAAAATGGGAGGATTTCTAGTCGATCTAGACGCACTGTCGGATGCCGCGAATGGCATTCAGGCAACGATGGACGAGATGGCGACCTTGCGCGTGTCCGACTTGACCTTGAGTGGGGACGATTTGGGCAATGATCAGGTCACACAGGCGTATGGGGATTTCGTGGTGCGGTGGGACCTGGGTGTGGTGAATCTGGAGAAGGACGGGGACACGATCATCGTGGGGTTGCAACGGTGCGCATCGGTGTATCGAGGGACGGATGAAGCTGCGGCCCAAGATTTCCGGGGTGTGATCTCGCGGGCCGCTGGCCCGGATCCGGGGATGGGCTGAGATGGCTGAGCTTGGTGAGACCAGCGACCCGGTCGAGTTGGTTCCCGGGAATGTGTCCGTGATCGTGTCGAGAATGTACGATCTTGGCGATTATGCCCAGAGCCTGGGCGACGCAGGAAGCGGGTTGACACGAATCGACACCAGCGAGTGTTGGCAGGGCGAAGCGGCTGAGGCGTTCCGGGAGCACTATCAGGGGGAGCCAAAACGGTGGGTTGTCGCCGGGGATAGCTTTGCTAAGGCGGCCAAGGCACTGGACGATTACTCGTGGACGTTGAAGTGGGCCCAGGATCAGGCGGCATCGGCCATTGATGAGTGGGCGCGTGGTGTGGCACGCACCGAGGCGGACAAGAAGGCGTACGAGGACGCGGTACAGCAGGCGGAAAGCGAGGCGGCAAAGACTGGCGTCCCAGTGGTGATCGCCGCGTTTGTTGATGGGGGTGAGCCGATTCGTCAGGGAGCCCGTGATGTGTTGACGGAGGCTAGGCGCCAGTTGGCCGATGTGGCCAACGATACTGCGGCGACGATCCAGGCCGCCTGTGAGGCGGCGCCCGCTAAGCCGACGTGGCTGGACTCAGCCATTGATGGGCTTGGCTGGTTTGGCGGCAAAGCTGAGGACGCGGGTATCGCTGCAGTCAACGGGATAGTGTCCTTTGGGAACGCCATGTGGAACCATCCAGGTGACATGGTTGGCCTGCTGTCTGGCTTGGGAATGGTTTTGGCTGGCGGTGGTGGCGACGCTGGGGGCGGTGTTTTGGACGCGACCGGGGTCGGCGCGGTGGTCGGGATTCCAGTCAACATCGCGTCGACAGGTCTGATCGTGGGTGGGGCTGGCGTGACGGCTGCGGCGGCAACGGCCTTAGTTTCCCATGCGGCCACTGATAATCGCGTTCAAATCTTGCAGAAGGAGGCGTCGCAGCCCGAGCCGGGTGCGTCGGGGAGGCACGGGACGCCGACAGACGGCTACAAAGAACAAGTCGACCCGCCTACTCTGGATGCCGCGCGGCGCGAGCTGAACGGCGAGGTTGTGAAGATAAACCCACGTGACAGCGAACCCTACGATCACGTGCAGAAGGTTCGGAACGCACAAAACGGCCTCGAAGATCGGATCGACGAACTGAAGCGAAAGATTGGGGATAGCCGTTCCAGCCAGGCCGACCGGGCAGCCGCGCAAAAGGAGTTGTCGGAGGCGGCCAAGCTATTGGAAAACAGTAAGAGGTGGGTGCCGAGGCCGCCGAAGTAGAAACCCATTGAGAGGATTTACAGCATGACCAGACGCGATGAGCCAGCAGACCGCATGGCTGCGGTTGCCCGTATGTCGTTGCAGGAGTTGGAGAATGACGATTGGGGCGATCCGGAGCCGGATGACACGCCTCTGGTGAAGCGGTGTATGTGGCTGCGGCGCAAGCCGTTGGGCGAGTTCGACGACGCGGATCTTGGTGAGTTGATTATGCAGCGGATCTCATGGCCGACCCTGGTGCCAATGGCGTTGGGCATGTTGGCGGTTGATCCGTGGTTGCGGGCAGCGCTGTACCCAGGGGCGCTGTTGGCGACCGTGGCGGGGGTCAAGAGCGAGTATTGGTGGGCGCATCCGGACCAGGCTGTCGCGTTGGAGGGCATCGTCGCGAAGGTGATCGGGCTGCTCAACGATGACCCGCTGTACATCCCGTGGAATGATGGTGACGGGGCTCCGGGGGGGGCGTTGATGGGGGTCATGCGTGTTCCCGGGCGTTACTGGCAGGCCCATCATGCTCAGTTGTCGGCGATGCGCGAGGTTGTGGCGCGGGCCGAAGCAACTGGCTACTTTCACGAGAGGGTGGCGTTGATGGAGTCGGCTGGCTTGAGTGGGTATGACGTGTGGGAGTCCGTCGATCCGATATTCGCGCCGGGTAGTGAGGGTTCACCACGTTGACGACGGATCGAATGGCGGCGGTTACTCGGATGTCGTTGCAGGAGTTGGAGGATGACGATCAAGCGGTGTATGTGGCTGCGCCGCAAGCCGTTGGGCGAGTTCGATGATGCTGATCTTGGTGATTTGATTATGCAGCGGATCTCGTGGCCGATATTGGTGCCGATGGCGTTGGGCATGCTGGCGGTCAATCCGTGGTTGGATTGTCGCGTTGTGACGGCGGCTTTGTTGTGCGACACTGCGGGGGTTGAGGACAAGTATTGGCAGGCGCACCCGGATCAGGCTGCCGAGTTGGAGGGCATCGTTGAGAAGGTGATATTGGCAGGCGCATCCGGGTCAGTTTGTCAGGATGTGTGATGTCGTTGCCCGGGCGAGTGCTGATGGACTGCTTAGCGAGGACTTAATGGAGTTACACGGGTCGTTGTATCTGCGACCGCCCACACCGACCTGATCAAAGCCAGGGCCACACGTCTTTAAGCAGCGAATAGCCGACAAATGAAACGATATCAAGAATGGTGTGGGCAATGACAAGGGGTAACACCCGTTTCGTCCGCATGTACACCCAGCCGAAAACGGCGCCCATGATGGCATTGCCGATAAACCCGCCGAAGCCCTGATAAAGATGGTAGGTGCCGCGTATCAGGGCAGATGTGACGATGACCTTCCACGGCCCCCAGGCCAGTTGCGTCCAGCGGGTGAACAGGTAGCCCACCATGACGGTCTCTTCGAGGATGCCGTTCATGGCGGCCAGCAGGATGAGCACCGGTACCGTCCACCAATAGGCGCTCAGATTGGTTGGCACAACATTCAGGTTCATGCCGACGGCTCGCGCTATCGCGTACAGCCCCAGCCCGGGGATGCCGATAACGGCGGCCAGGGCGACACCCAAGGCCGCGTCGCGCGGTGCATTCGCCCACTTGATGCCCATGATTCGGAACGGGGCCCCGTCCGGGCGGCGAACGTTGGCCAACAGATAGAAGGCCACCAACACCGGCACCAGCGGGATGGCTATGTTGGCCAGCTGGTACAGCAGGTCGAGCCAGGGACGGTCGGCGGCCACGGCCTGGTTGATGGTGGTCTCCTGCTGGTTGAGTGGCGGCCCCATTGTTAGCGAGTTGACGATGCTCAATACCGCCCAGATGGCGGACGCGCCCAGCGAGATGCCCAGCACGGCGACGGTTTCCAGCATCAGGCCGCGGCGGTCCTCGGGGCGTGCCAGCACCAGCGCGCCGTCAAGTTTGAGTTGGAAGAAGGCGCGGATGTGCTCGCCCAGTGGCTCGCCAGGTGGTGGCTGTGCTTGGTCGTGCGGCAACCTGGCCGCCCCCATCGGACGGTCGGCGACCTCCGAGTCGTCCCAATCGCCCCAGCCGGTGGAGGTGGTGTCCGGTTTCGGCGGGGCGTCGGCGTCGATGTCACCGCGCCAAGCCCGCAGGTCGCCCAAACCGGGTATGGCGGACGAGTCTTCAACATCGCTCATGCGGGCCTCCTAACGTCAATTTTGCCAGGTCGGATAGGCTTTTTGCTGAAGGGAGCACCATGAGTCCACAACCGAATGCCGCTTTGCTGAACCTTGCCGACCCGCGGTCGGTGGCTGTCTACGACACGTATGAGGACGCACAGAAGGCCGTCGACTACCTGGCCGACCACCAGTTTCCAGTCGAGCGGTTGGTCATCGTCGGCACCGACCTGAAGTCGGTCGAGCGGGTCACCGGAAGGCTCAGTTGGGGCAAGGTGCTGGTCTCCGGCGCTATTGGCGGCATCATGTGGGGGCTGGCTCTGGCCGTCCTTCTTTGGATTTTCGTGCCCGGTCACCCGATCGTCAGCTATGTGGTTTGGGGGCTGGTGTTCGGCGTCGTGTACGGCGTGCTGGCGTCGGCAGTGCAGCACGCAATGACGCGAGGGCAACGAGATTTTTCGTCCCAAACGGCCGTCGTCGCCACCCGCTACGAGATACTTGGAGAGTCGGACGTCTTCGAGAAGGCCCGCAGCCTGTTGGGTGAAAACCCGCTGGCCTGGCGTGCGCCGACGGGCACAACCGCCATGCAGCCGGTTGTCAAAGACGTGCCGAAAGCGCCCACCTCGGCGGCCGAGATGTACCCACACCTGGCGGCCGTGCTCGGTAGTGACGCCGTGGAACTGCCGGCACGCTTCCGCACGGACCCCGCCATGGACGACACCGACCCTCGCGGTATCGGCTTGCGAAAGCCGGACGATTCACCGACGTTTGTGGGGCCCCGCCGGGCGTCATGAAGCTTCGGCTTGCGCCAGGCGGGAATGCCGTCGGCTGTAGGTGAAGTAAATGATCAGCCCGACGACGAACCACACCGCGAAACGCACCCAGGTTTGCCACTGTAGATAGGTGATCAGCCAGATCGACGCGACGACGCCGACGGCCGGCACGATCGGCATCCATGGGCATTTGAACTCGCGGTTCAAGTCCGGGCGACGGTAGCGCAGCACGATGACGGCGATGCAAACCACCACGAACGCCAGCAGAATACCGATGTTTGTCAGCTCGGCGGCCACACCTATGTTGACGAATCCGGCCAGCAAGGCCGACACGATGCCGACGATCCAGGTGACGCGCACCGGCACGTGATGCTTTTCGGATGTGCCCGCGAAATACTTCGGCAGCAGCCCGTCCCGGCTCATGGAGAACCAAATCCGGGTGACGCCCAACATGAAGGTGAACATCACCGTCAAGATGCCGATAATGGCGCCGGCGGCGATCAGCGTCCCCAGCCACCCCATGCCGATTGACGAGAAGGCCGACGCGAAGGGGCTCTTGGTGTCGATCTGGGTGTAGTTGACCATGCCCGTCAGCACCAGGCAGGCCAGGACGTAAAGGATCATGGCGACCAGCAGAGACAGCAGGATGGCCTTCGGCATGTGCTTTTGCGACTCTTTTGATTCCTCGGCGGCCGTGCTCATCGCGTCATAGCCGAAGACGGCGAAGAACACCGTCGCCGCGCCGGTGACCACCCCTCCGAAACCGTGCGGCATGAAGGGCGTGTAGTTGGCCGGGTTGATGTGGAACACGCCAACAGCGATGATGACGACCACCACCGCCACCTTCAGGCCGACGACGAACGTTTCGAACCGGGCCGCGTTCTTGATGCCCATTGTGAGCAGCCAGGCGATGAACAGGCACAAGACCAGGGCGAAAAGGTCGACGCGATGCCCGTCCCCGGTGCCTGGCGCACCCAGCGCCCAGGTTGGCACGTGCAGGCCGATCTGTTGCAGCAAGTAGCCGAAGTAGCCCGAGATGCCGATGGCGACGACGGCCACGATGGCTGTGTATTCCAGCAGCAGATCCCACCCGATGCACCAGCCGATAAGCTCACCCAGCACCGCATAGCCGTAGGTGTAGGCGGAGCCGGCGCGGGGGATCAGGCCGGCGAACTCGGCGTACGAGAAAGCCGCCGCGGCACTGGCGACGCCGGCCACCAGGAATGACAGCAGCACCGCTGGGCCGGCATCGCGGTTGGCCACCACGCCAGCCAGCGAGAAGATTCCCGCCCCGATAATGCCGCCGATGCCGATAGCCGTCAACTGGAACAGCGACAGCGTGCGCACCAACCCGCCGGGTGTCGGCGTGGCCAGGTTTTCAATCGGCAGGCGCCTGAAAAGGCTGTTGTTTCCACTCATGATCAACCTCCTGGTCCCTGTACCCCTACACACAAGTCTGGTCCTTAGCGCCTCGCCTGGTGGCGCCGCCCGGATAATGGACGACCCAGTCATTTATCGGCATGAACTAAGGTATTAGGCGTGTTAATGAAATCCCGCATCCCGGTCGCCATCTTCTTTGGCGGCCAATCAAGTGAACATGAGATTTCCTGCCTGACGGCGCAAGGTGTGCTGGGGGCGCTGGATGGCAACCTCTTCGAGGCTTTTGGCGTCGGTATCGCCAAGGACGGGCGTTGGGTGCGCTACACGCCGCAGCAGATGATGTCGTTGGGGCCCGGTGATGCTGGGTTGCCTGCCGTCAATGGGGACGGGCCGGAGGCGATTCTTACCCATGACGCTACCAACGTCTACCTGTCCAGTCGGGAAGACGACCACCTCGTCGATACCGTCGAGGTGAATGTTGCTTTGCCGCTGTTCCACGGCCCTTATGGTGAAGACGGCACGATTCAAGGCTTTTTCGAAATGATCGGCCTTCCGTATGTCGGCTCAGGTGTGACAGCCAGCGCGATGGGCATGGACAAGCAGTACATGAAGATGGCATTTGCCGCCGCCGGGTTGCCCGTCGCCCCCTATCTGGTGTTCCGTGAAGAGACGGACGACGCAATCGCAGCCGCCATCGCCGCGTCGCCGATGACCTACCCGGTGTACGTGAAGCCGGCGCGCAGCGGCTCGTCGGTGGGTGTGTCGCGCGTTGCGACGGCAAACGAGCTTCCGGCAGCCCTGGCCGAGGCTCGTCGCCATGACCCGAAGGTCCTGGTCGAACAGGGTATTGAGGGGGCACGCGAAATTGAGTGTGCTGTGCTTGGCCCTGAACAGGGGAGCAAAAGCGTGCGTACCTCGCGACCGGGCGAGATCGTCGTCCACACCGCCGACCGCTTCTATGACTACCGGGCCAAGTATCTGGCAGCCGACGTAGCGGAGGTCGTCGTCCCAGCCGATCTCGACGCCGAGACGACGGCCAGGGTGCAACAAGTTGCCGCTGACGCATTCGCGTCAATCGGCGCCGAAGGGTTGGCCCGGGTTGACTCCTTCGTCCTTGAGGACGGTTCCGTCGTGCTGATCGAGATAAACACGATGCCAGGTTTCACCGAGATTTCGGCCTTTCCTCAGATGTGGCGAGCGGACGGAGTGACCTATCCGACGCTGATCACCAACCTCATCGTCCAGGCACTTACAAGACAATTCGGGGTCGTGCGCTGATGCAGGTAGGCGACTTGGGGGAGTTCGAAATGATCGCCAAGGCGACCAGCGGATCGCCCATGCCACCCGCCGTCTCCGTCGGCCCCGGTGACGACGCCGCCTGCTTCTTGCTGGACGGGTCGGCCGTCATCAGCACCGACATGTACGTCGAGGGTGTGCACTTTCGCACCGAATGGTCGGACGCCGGCGACATCGGACGCAAGGTTGTGGCCGCGGCGGTGGCCGACATCGAGGCCATGGGTGCGGTGCCGATAACGCTGCTGGTGGCGCTGGGCATGCCGCGCGACACCAGCGAATCGTGGTACGAAGCCTTCATCGACGGTGTGCGCCACGAATGCGTGCGGGCCAACGTGGCGCTGGTCGGCGGTGACCTGTCGATGGCCCCGCAGATCGTCGTCACCGTGACGGTGGTCGGCCAGACCGGGTCGGTGGCGCCGGTGACCCGCGACGGCGCCCAACCGGGCCAATTGGTGGCGATGACGGGGCGGCTTGGCTGGGCGGCAGCAGGCCTGGCGGCGCTGGGACGGGGCTTCCGCTCGCCCAAGGCGGTAGTGGACGCCCACCGCTTCCCGCTTGTGCCCTACGGGGCGGGACGCGAAGCCGCCCTGGCCGGTGCCACCGCAATGATTGACGTTTCGGACGGTCTGCTGGCCGACCTAGGCCATATTGCCGATGACTCCGGGGTGGTGATCGACATAGCGACGTCCAAACTGGCCATTGGCGAGCCCGTCGCGGCCGTCGCGCAGGCGTTGGGCGTCGATCCGCTGGACTATGTGCTGGGCGGCGGTGAGGACCACGCCCTGGTGGCAACTTTTGCGTTGGGGGACGTGCCCGTCGGCTGGTCGGTCATCGGGCAGGTGTTTGAACCGTCCCGCGGACTCGAGGCCGGGGTGCTGGTAGACGGTCACCATCCTGCGCAAGCCGGAGGCTGGACGCACTTCTAAACCGTACCCCGGCTACTACAACCCCAGTCTGATGCGCTATGCTCAAATCATAACCCCAGGGGTATCCAATGTGGGCGCCCCGTTCACGCGCGGCTAAGGTGTCGCCGAAAGGAGAGCAATGAAGGCACTCGTTTATCATGGTGCAAACCAACGGGCTTGGGAAGAGGTCGCGGATCCCGCGATCCAAGATCCCACCGATGTCATCATCCAGATTGATACGACGACCATTTGCGGGTCCGACCTGCACATCCTGAAGGGTGACGTCGCCGAGACCACCGATGGCACGATCATCGGTCACGAGGGCGTCGGCACGATCGTGGAAGTCGGCTCGGCTGTCAAGAAGCTGAAGGTCGGCGATCGCCGCGTCATCTCCTGCATGACCTGCTGCGGTGCATGCGAATACTGCCGCAAGGGCCTTACCTCCAAGTGCCGCAACGTATCGTTCGGCGACTCTTGGCAGCTCGGCCACCGTATCAACGGCACCCAGGCTGAGTTCGTCCGCATTCCGCTGGCCGAAACCTCGACGTTCACGATTCCAGAAGGCGTCAGCGACGAAGAGGCAGTACTCTGCTCTGACATTTTCTCGACCGGTTTCGAGATCGGCGTGCAGTACGGCAACGTCCAGCCGGCCAAGACGGTCATCTGCATCGGCGCGGGCCCGGTGGGCCTGGCCGCCATGAAGACCGCCGGTCTTTACAGCCCAACGTGCGTGGTGGCCGTCGATATGGACGACAACCGCCTGCAGATGGCCGTCAAGGACTTCGGCGCCACCCATGCTGTCAACAACGGCAAGGCTGGCTGGCAGGATGAGGTTCTCAAGATCGTCGGCGCCGATGGCGCGGACGTCGTCATGGAGGCCGTCGGCGTACCGGCGTCCCTCGAAGCCTGCTTCCCGCTGGTGAAGCCAGGCGGCAATGTCGCCAACATCGGCGTGCATGGCCACCCGGTTAGCCTGCCCATGGAGTATCTGTGGACTCGCAACTTCACCTTCACCGCTGGCCTGGTCAACATGACCACCGGTCAGATGATGCTCGATTTGATCGCGGCCGGAAAGCTTGATGTCAAGCCGATGGGCACCCATCATTTCAAGCTGGATCAAATGATGGACGCTTGGGACATTTTCGGGGCTGCGGCCAAGAACAACGCCCTCAAGATGATCATTACGAAGTAACCCTCCGATTCGGGGATGGATCCGCATCAGGGGACGGATCCTATGCGCGGCGCCCGTCGGCCTTCTGGGCTGGCGGGCGTTGTCGTGCTATTCTTGCCCACATGGCATCCCGCGTGTCTTCCCCGACGCGGTCGCGCTCCGGCACCCCTGGAGCCGCGTCTACGCGATCGGCCAAATCGACCAAACGCCCGGCCCCGCCCGCTCAGTCGCGCCGGACGGTTTCATCGCGCCCCAACCTATTCGTCCGGGCTTTTCTCGGTCTAGCCCACCTGATGGGGCGTGGTGTGCGCGCCATCGGGCGTGGTGCCCGCGACATTGATCCAGCAGTGTTGCGCGACGGCGCCGCCCTGGTGATACTGCTGATCGGCATACTGGTGGGGGTCGAATACTGGGGCAACGTCGGCGGCATTTTCGGAACCGGCGTCAGGATGGTTTTCGGCACGCTGATCGGGTCGTTGAGCTACGCACTGCCGGCCCTGCTGCTGTTGATGACCATTCGTACGATGCGTAACCCGGTGGCCAACGGCCCGGTTGGGCGTCAGATCATCGGCTGGCTGGTGTTCATGCTCGGCGTGGCCGGCGTCATCAACCTGTTCCACACGCCGTTGCCCGCGCCGTCGGACGCACCGCTCATGCGGCAATGGGGCGGAATCATCGGCTATCTCAGTTCGTCCCTGTTGTCGCAAATCATGCCCAACTGGCTGGCCGGGGTGGTGCTGGCCGTGGTCGCGCTGTTCGGACTGCTGGTGATCGTCGGCCGCCCGGTGCGTGAACTCACCGGTGGCGTTGGCAATGGCGTCACTCGTTTTCGTGGGTGGCTGGGTGCCCGGGCGGAAGACCGCCAAAAGGCGGCGGAAGACCGTCAGCGCGCGGCAGCGGAGGCTGCCCAGGCGGCACCCAGGGACGTTGAAAACAGCGAGGCGACAACGACCACCCATGCTATCGTCGTGCCCGATGCGATACCGCCGTACGTCGTGTCGCCCGTCGTCAGCCCACTCGTCAACCCGGCGCTGAGTGACCCGGTGGACGCGCCGGTGGCCCGGCCCAGGCAGGCCGGCGGCAACCGCTACAAACTGCCTAGCACCGATTTGCTGAAAGCCGGCACCGTGCCCAAAGCTCGCTCGGACGCGTCCGACCAGGTTGTGGGACAGTTGACCCAGGTGTTCACCGAGTTCGACATCGACGCCAAGGTCACCGGCTACACGCGTGGCCCGACCGTCACGCGCTACGAGGTCGAGTTGGGCACGGCGGTCAAGGTCGAAAAGGTGACGGCGCTCAGCCGCAATATCGCCTACGCCGTGGCGTCGCCCGATCTGCGGATTCTCTCGCCGATCCCGGGCAAGAGCGCCATCGGCATCGAAATCCCGAACAAGGACAAGGAGATCGTCTCGCTGGGCGACGTCCTTCGCTCGCAGCGCGCCCGCAACGACCGTCACCCGCTGACGGTGGGGCTCGGCAAGGACGTCGAGGGTGGGTTCGTCATCGCCAACATAGCCAAGATGCCGCACCTTTTGGTGGCCGGCGCGACCGGGTCCGGAAAGTCCAGTTTCATCAACTCGATGCTGACTTCGCTGCTGGTTCGCTCGACGCCCGCGCAGGTGCGGCTGATGCTGGTTGACCCGAAGCGGGTCGAACTCAACCGCTACGAGGGCGTGCCGCACCTGGTGACACCCATCATCACCAACCCGAAGCGGGCCGCCGAGGCGCTCGACTGGGTGGTGCGCGAGATGGGTTACCGCTACGACGACCTGGCGGCGTTCGGCTTCCGTCACGTCGACGACTTCAACCGCGAGTTGGCCAACGGCGAACTGCAGCCGCTGCCCGGGTCGGAGCGGGTGCTGACGCCCTACCCGTACCTGGTGGTCGTGGTGGACGAGCTGTCCGACCTGATGATGGCGGCGCCTCGCGACGTCGAGGACTCGATCGTCCGCATCACACAGTTGGGACGGGCCGCCGGCATCCACCTGGTGTTGGCCACGCAGCGTCCGTCCATCGACGTGGTGACGGGGTTGATCAAAGCCAACGTGCCCAGCCGGTTGGCCTTCATGACGGCATCGATGATCGACTCGCGAGTCATCCTCGACCAGCCGGGCGCCGAGAAGCTGGTGGGCCAGGGCGACGGGCTGTTCCTGCCCCAAGGAGCATCCAAGCCAACCCGTGTGCAGGGTGCCTGGGTGTCGGAAACGGAGATTCGCAACGTTGTCGCCCACGTCAAGGAACAGCAGCAGGCCGAATATCGGGACGATGTGACAACCGGCGCCGGCGCGGCCAAGAAAGTGGCCGATGACATCGGCGACGACCTGGATCAGGTCATCGAGGCGGCCAAACTGGTCATCGAATTGCAGCTCGGCTCGACGTCTATGCTCCAGCGCAAACTGCGCGTCGGGTTCGCCAAAGCGGGCCGTTTGATGGACATCCTCGAAACCCACGGCGTCGTTGGCCCGTCCGAGGGCAGCAAGCCCCGCGAGGTACTCAAGCGCCCCGACGATCTGGACGACGTGCTAGCGGACCTCTCGGGTCAGGCGTAAGGAAGCGGACTCCAGCCGGTCTTACCGAGCGATGTAATAGTGCGTTCCGGCCGCTTCGCAATGCTGGCGCAGCGCCGGGGCCAGTTCTTTCATTTGGTCATCTGAGAAGGCGAGGCCGGGGACGGCCCACTTTCGGCTGGGGCGCTCCGGGTTGTCAGCGCTGCTGGTGCGCCGAAGGAACTCCTCGCTGGGGTAAATCTGGATCCCGGTGCTGCTGGAGACAGTTTGTGGCAGTTCGGTGACAGCCGCCATGTCTTCGTAGGCGATGGTGCGCGATGTTCCGCCCTGGGTGATTGTCACCCCCTTGTCGTCGACGGTGACGGTGATTGGACGATAGCGCAGGATGTAGATAACGGCGCCTGCCGTCAAGCCGATGAACAACACGATAAACAGAATTTCCAGGAAGAGCGCGACGCCGGTGCCACCCATGGCTGCCAAGGTCCGACGCCCCAGCCAGTCGAAGATGAAGCCGCAGACGACCCAAACGACCACCAGTGCCCATTGCAGCCAGCGCGCATCTCGGCCGGTCCAAGTCTTTTCCATGTTTTCCTTTGTGGTGAGGTTACCGGGGGCGACCACTCAAGAGTAGCCGCCCCCAGTTCGGGACTAGAAACCTAGCCTTATGCGGCGGCCTTGGCCTCCAGCGCTGCGGTTTCTTGCTCGACATAACCGAACAGGTCGTCCTTCTTATTGAACTTGCCAGGCAAGATGAAAATGGCCGACAAGAAACCGATCAGCGAGAAGATCGAGACGACCAGCGTCGCCCGAATCGGGTGCTGGGCTGCCGTGGTGGCAGACCCGGCGATCAGCGGGAACAGGAAGGCGCCCAGGAATGACGCCAACTTGACGAAGATGTATCCGAAGCCAGAAGCGGTTGCCTTGAAGCGTGGCGGCGCAACCAGCGAAACCAGCGTTTGGCCATTCGAGGCATCCCAGTAGTGGCCCCACATCAGGATGGCCAGGAAAAGCACCAGGAACATTGTGGCGACACCGAAGGTCTTCGAGGTGCCTTGAAGATACATGAACAGGGCGACGCCCATCAGGCCGACGAACGCCATGCCGAAGCCGACAAACCCGACACCTTGGTGCTTGATCTTCTTCAGTGCATAGGGGGCGCAGAAGCCGGAAATGGTGGCGACGACGTAGACGGCAGCCGTGATCAGGTTTACCTGGGTGATCGAATGTGAGTACATCACCCAAGACAGAATTGATGGCTTGGCGTCGTTGGTGATAATGGCTGACGCATCACCGGCTTGCTTGGCCGACAGCAGGCCGGCACCGCTGGCGCTCAGGAAAGTGGCCAGAATTACCGGCAGGTACAGGCCGAAGCCCGAAAACTCCCAGCCTTGGCAGAAGTTCGAGATCCAGCCGTACAGTGTGCCGCGACGCTTGGTTTCGTCGGCCATGATGACCTTCAGGAAGTCACCAGTCTTGACGCGGTCGATCTTGACGTCTTCATCCGGAAGGATGTCCAAAGAATCGTCGAACAGTTCCTTCGATGCGATCTTAGCCTCGTGGAAGTGCCCGCGCTGCACCAGCGAGAGCGGTGTCTCAGGAAGCTTCAGCCGGGCGAAAAGAACAATGACGGCGGGTATTGCACCCAGCGCCAGGGCAATGCGCCACAGCAGTTCGGGGTGGGCATACATGCCGGCGGCGTACATGATGACGACCACGACGATGGCGATGACCTCGCCTAGGCCGAACATGAACTGCCAGCGGACACCCATGACCTCACGCTTGCCCTTTGACATCGACTCCATGATGTAGGCATAGCCGTTGGCGATATCAGCGCCCAACGGAATTCCGATCAGGAAGCGGACGATCATCAGGTACCAGATGTTCATCGAGAAGCCTTGCAACAGCGCGAAGACGATGAACAGAATCATGGTGGTGATGAACATCTTCTTGCGTCCCACCTGGTCAGCGATGTAGCCGCCAAGCCAGGCGCCGATGATGGCGCCGCCTTGGGTCGAGGCCGTTACCAGGCCCCACAACCACCACTGATAGTGGGAAGAACCGCCGAAACCGTTGATGCCAGACCACTCGGCTTTGACGAACAACAAGATGAACGAGATGGCGTACAGATCCCAGGCTTCGATGAGGATGGTTGAGATCATCAACCAGCCGCCTTTGTTACTGGAATCCGTGCCTTCTTTGTTTTGAAGCCGCAGGGTTGCGATATCAGACAACTCGCGGATTTGTGCTGCATCCATGCGCACACTCCTTGTTAGGTGTTGAGGATTATCCTGCGGACCAAGCGGACGGTGTTGTCCGCCTGAACCACGGTTGAGCCTGCCATCTATTGCAAACGTTGTCAAGCGCCCATGGTGTCATCATTTTGCCTAGCCAGGCCATCTGACAACGTTTGCAGTAGTGACGGTGGTTTTGGAGGCAAAAAACTCAGGTAACGATTTGGACTATTCTTTGTGCGCAACTTGACGCAAACTGTTCGTCGCGGGTAACGTCCCGTGTCGGAACACGTTGCAAGCGGTTGCTGAATGGTCAGCGCCCAGCAGTCGAAAAGAGGTCATGTTCAGATGTTGGCTGTGCGTGAAGCGGCCTTCGAATTGCTCGATGCAGATCGCGACGGATTGGGAGAGGGCCCCTGGTGGTCCGTCAGCGAACAGAGGCTGTATTGGGTGGACATCACCGGGCGTCGCGTGCGCTCGTCCGATCTGGACGGCAATGGTTTGCGCGAATGGTCAACACCGGCTGAGGTCGGTTTCGTGGTGCCGGACGTTGATGGGCAACTCGTGGTGGGGTTGACGGGCGGGTTGGCCCGCCTTGACCCCGTAAGCGGTGCGATCCTGCCGGGAGTGGAGGTCGACAGCCGCGCCGACCACCGTCTCAACGACGGCAAGACCGACCGCGCGGGCCGCATCTGGTTCGGATCGATGCACCGCCCCGAGACCGAGGCCGTCAGCCGGTTCTATCGTGTCGACGGCGCCGGCGTGAAAACGGTCTTCGACGACATCATCACATCCAACGGGTTGGGCTGGAGCCCAGACAACGCCACGATGTACTACACCGACTCCAAGACCTGGCAGATCAGGGCCTTCGACTTCGATGCCATATCGGGCACCATGAGTAACCCGCGGGTCTTCGCGTCCGACCCTGAAGGTGAGTTTGTGCCGGACGGGCTGACCGTCGACGCGGAAGGCTGCGTGTGGGGCGCCAAATGGCAGGGCTCACGCGTCGTCAGGTACGCGCCAGACGGCCGGATCATCCTCGACCTGCGGTTCCCCGTCGCCCGGATGACGAGTTGCATGTTCGCCGGCGCCGGGCTCGACACGCTGGTGGTGACATCCGCCCGGGGTGAGGCAGACGACGAAGCGTTGGCCGGCCGAGTCTTCCTCGTGGACCCAGGCGTGAAAGGTATCGCGGAGACGCCAGTCCCCGCCCGAGTTCTTGCGGCAGCCCTAGGGGCGACGGGTGTAATCCCGATGCCGCAGGTGTAGAAAAGTACACAACAAAGAAAGGTCTGTTCGCAGATAATGAGTACTAAGAGAAGCATTCTCGCAGCCACCTTGGCAGTGGCCGCCTCGCTGGCCATGGTCGGCTGTTCGGCGGCAACGCCAAGCCCATCAAGCACATCAACCAGCGAAGCGCCGGCTACCAGCACAACGGCCCCGGCGGCCAACACCTGGATGGCGCCGCCTAAGGCAGGCCCATACAAGGTCGCTTTGTCCGATTCGTTCACGTCCAACACTTGGCGCGCTCAGGTGACCATGGAGTTCAACAACTACTGCCAGACAAACACCGACAAGGTGACCTGCCTGACACCGGCCGACGCCAACTCTGACACGGCGACGCAGATCTCGCAGATCACCGCCTTCATTCAGCAGGGTGCCGACATCATTCTGATCGACGCAAACGACGGCAGTGCCCTCAATGACGTCATCCAGCAGGCCACCGAGGCCGGCATTCAGGTGGTCGATTTCGATAACACGACCACAAGCACCTACGCCATCCATGTCGGCGAGGACCAAACCGAAGTCGGCAAGCAGGGTGCAACGTGGCTGGTCAGCCAGCTCAAGCCGGGCGACAAGATCATCAGCCTTGATGGCATCACCGGCAACCCGACCAGCGATCAGCGCCAGCAGGGCGCCGACGCCGTGTTCGCCGCCAACAACATCACCATCGTCGGTCGCGGCGACACCAAGTGGGACAAGGCCACAGCCCAGAGCCTGGCCACCACTCTTCTGACCGCCAACCCGGATATTCAGGGCATCTACTCGCAGGGCGGCGACTCGTCACTCGGCGCCATCGCCGCACAGAAGCAACTCGGCATGAAGCTTCTGCCGATCCCCGGCGAGGGCAGCAACGGCTTCCTGAAGGCCTGGCAGTCGAACAACCTGACGTCGTGGGCTTTCGCCAGCCCGCCCCAGTTGGTGATCAATGCGCTCGAAACCGGTATCGCGGCCCGTCAAGGCACTGACCCTGGCAACACCGTCAACCTTCCGATTCCGACCATCACCCAGGACACGTTGGCACAGAACGTTCACCCCGATCTGAACGACAACCTGTGGTTGCCGACCATGCTGCCGGATTCCTTCCTGCAGCAGAACTTCGCCAACTGAGGTTATGTCTGTCAACAACACCCCGGGGCTCAACCCAATCGTTGAGCTCCGGGGCATTGATAAGAGCTTCGGCGGGGTGCATGCCCTGCGCGAAGTTGATTTCGTCATTCCGCCGGCCACCATCATTGGTTTGGTCGGCGAGAATGGCGCAGGCAAGTCCACGCTTCTGAAGGTGCTGTGCGGCACCTACAGTGCCGACGCCGGTGAACTGGTGATCGACGGTGTGCCGCAGACCCACTATGGTCCCGGCGGTGCCCGACGGGCGGGCATAAGCATGGTGACGCAGGAGTTGTCACTGTTTCCAAATCTCACGGTGGCGGCCAATATCGCGATCGGACGCGAGCCGACTGTTGCCGGCTTCGTCTCGGGCGCCAAAGCGCGCCGAAACGCCGAGTGGGCGCTCGGCCTTATCCAATCCACGGTTTCACCGGACGCCGTTGTCCGGGATTTGCCCTTCGCCGACCGGCAAAACGTTGAAATCGCCAAAGCTCTGGTCGACGACCCACGCATTCTGGTGCTCGACGAGCCGACTTCCGGCCTGCGAGAGGCTGAAGTCGATGCGCTGATGGAAGCGATGCGCAAGCTCAAGGAGGCTGGACGCAGCGTCATCTTCATCACCCACCGCATGAGCGAACTCTTCGCCGTCTGTGACTCTTTCATGGTGATGAAGGACGGTGTGACGGTGGGCACGCGGCAAGTTGGTGATACAAATCCCGATGAACTCGTGTCCATGATGGTCGGACGTGACATCAAGTCGTTGTACCCGCCAAAGGCGACAGTCGACCGCACGCCGGGCACAGAGAAGCTCCACCTGGGCGGTTTCCGGGTCGGACGCAGCGTCGGGCCGGTGGACCTGGACCTGTTCGAAAACGAAATCCTTGGCATTGCCGGGCTGGCCGGCAACGGGCAGAATGAGCTGCTCGAGGGCATTGCCGGGTTGCGCCGGTCCACGGGGACGATGTGGCGGTCAGGTGACCCGAAGAAACGCACCCATCCATACTCCACGCCGGGCGCGGCCGTCAGGGCCGGCTACTCGTTGGTTCCCGAGGATCGCAAAGGGCAGGGCCTGGTGCTGTCGTTCCCTGTGTTCAAGAACGTCACTCTCGCCGGGCTGCGGCAGATCTCCCGCTTTGGGTTTTTGCCCCAGTCCAAGGAGTATGAGGCCACCCGCCGCTACGTCGGCATGCTCGACATCCGCACACCAAGCGAGTCAGCCGTTACCGCTGCGCTGTCCGGCGGCAACCAGCAAAAGGTTGTGCTGGCCAAAGCCCTCGACACGCAACCGGCGATCCTGTTGCTGTCGGACCCGACCCGCGGCATCGATGTTGGCACAAAGCAGGAGATCTACACGCTGGTAAGGCAATTGGCGGGTAAAGGCGTGGGAATCATCTTCTTGTCGACCGATGTGACCGAGATAGTCGGCCTGTGCGATCGCGTCCTGGTCATGTCGCACCGTCAGGTGGTCGCTGAACTGGAGGGTGACGAAATCACGGAGGAAAGCATCACCCGAGCCGCGTTTGAGGGGGACAAATGATCTGGCGGGGACTTCTTAAGGACGCCCAACTTGGCGCTCGCCGCGAACCCGGCGCGGTCATGGCCTACGGCGCCTTGATTATTGTGTTCGTGGCGTGGCTGATTCGCACGCCGAATCTGACCCCGTCCTTGTTCACAAGAATGATGACGGGCCAGGTTCCGTTGGCTTTGGCGGCGGTTGGCATGGCCATCGTGCTGATATCCAAGGGCATCGATCTTTCGATGGGGTCGATGATCGTTTTGTCGGAGATGATCGTCCTCGTCTGGACCGGGCCGCTGCACAGTCCGTGGCTGGCGGCGCTGGCGGCGATACTCGTGACAGCGCTGTTTGGGCTGTTCAATGGAGTGTTGGTCAGCGCGGTCGGGTTGCCGGCCTTGGTTGTCACGTTAGCCACCGGATCGATTGCGGCAGGTTTTGCCCTGGTGGTCGCGCCGAAATCGGTCAGCGGGACGTTGCCGGATTCTTTTCGGAATGTCGTCATGACGATGATCGGCCCAATCCCGCTGGTTCTCATCTTGGCTTTCCTGCTGCCGTTGCTGATCTGGTTCCCAATTCGTCGCTCCCGAGCTGGTTTCGCGCTGATGGCGGTCGGCTCCGATGATGCCGCCGCCTTCGTCAGTGGTTTGAAGCCCTGGCTGGTGCGCCCGCTGGCCTACGTCTTGTCGGGGTTGTTCGCCGGCTTGGCAGGCGTTCTCATGGCAATGAGCACGAATGGTGCCAGTGCCAGCACGACGAACACTTTCACATTGAACTCGATTGCGGCGGCCGTCCTCGGCGGGGTTTCGCTGATGGGCGGACGCGGCTCAATTGCTGGCGCCATCGCAGGTGCCTTCGTCCTGACATTCGTCAACAGCTTGTTGCTGGCATGGAATGTCAACGGGATGTGGGCGCACGTGGTCACGGGGTGCATCCTGGTGCTGGTGGTTGGTGTTCCGTATCTGGTCAATCAGGCTCGTGCGAGGAAGGTGAGATCATGAAACTTTCCTCCGGGCGCGTGTTGACCGCGGTGCTACCTTGGGTGGTGTTGGTCCTGCTGTATTTGGCGTTGGTCGCCAAAGCGCCGAACTTCGTCCGTGCAGGGCCGATGAGTGTGCTTTTGTACTCTGTGACAATACTCGGCGTGGTGGCGATGGGGCAGGTTTGCGTCATTTTGATCGGCGGCATCGACCTATCGGTCAGCAATGTCATGACGTTCACAAATATCGTATCGGCATCGGTCATCGGCACCTTGGCGACAAAGGGCGGTTTCTTGGGTCAGCACTCGCTGCTTTTTGCGGTGCTGGCCTGTGTCGCAATCGGCGCTGTGATTGGTGCGCTGAATGGTGTGATAATCACCAAACTTGGCATGCCCGATATGATCGCGACACTTGCGATGTGGACGATTGTCTATGGCGTGATGAACCTTTATCGAGTTCATATCCCGAAGACCATCGACCCGAGCAGCCATCCGTCCACTGTGCTGACCAGCTTTGTTACCAGCAGGATATTCGCATTCGTGACACCGGCGTCGATTGTCTGGATTGTCGTGGCTGTGATTCTTATCGTCGTGTTGCGAAAGACGACTTTCGGTCGGCAGGTCTATGCGGTTGGTCTCAGCCGGGGGGCTAGCCATGCTGCCGGTATTTCGGCGGTGCGCACGACAATCGTCTTGTACGTCATCTCCGGTGTGTGCGCGGCCTTGGCCGGTGTGCTGCTGACGGGCTCGTTGAGCCACGCTAATCTTGACACCGGCAACAACTATCAGTTGTGGAGCATAGCTGCGGTCGTTCTCGGTGGCACAAGCATTTTCGGTGGACGCGGCGGCTACGGCAGCACCATCGCCGGCGCGGCAATAATCGTTGTCCTCGTCAATGGTCTGCTCAATGTGCTGCGGATTGGAACCGCAGCACAAGACATCCTGTACGGCGTGGTGATCCTGGTTATGTTGCTGGTGTTCCGCTTTGGCAGCCGGAAGGATGACGGCGCGGGTTGAAACTTATGCGCCAGCGGCCCGGATTTCGGCGGCTTTGGCGACCGCATCGTGCGCCAGTTGGGTGAGCTTGCCCTTGTCGCCTTCGCGAAGCAGTTCCGGCTTGACCATCCATGAGCCACCGACGGCGGCAACATATGGAAGGCTGAGGTAGTCGGCCAGGTTTTCGAGGGACACGCCGCCCGTTGGCACAAACTTGATGTTGGCGAATGGCGCGTGCAAAGCCTTGATGGCTGCCACGCCGCCGCTCGTCCCCGCTGGGAAGAACTTGACGGTGGTGATGCCAAGCTCCATCGCGGCCTGAATCTCCGTGGCGGTGACGGCACCTGGCAGGGCCATGACGCCAAGCTGTTGGGCGCGTTCGACGACCGCTTTGCTGGTGCCTGGCGAGACAATGTATTTGGCGCCCGCTTCGACGGCAGCTTCCACCTGTTCGACTGTCGTCACTGTGCCTGCACCAAGCAAAAGATCGCCGCGCGGTGCCAGTGCCTTGATGGCGGCGGCGCCGGCTGAGGTGCGGAAAGTGATCTCGGCCACAGGTAGCCCGCCGGCGACCAGTGCGTCCGCCAACATCTCGGCTTGTGGCACATCGTCCACGGCGATGACTGGGACTACCCCGACGGCCGATAGCTGATCAAGAATGGTGCTCATTTTGACTCCTCTAGTGACGGCGAAAAAGGTGGGCCTCAAGCGGGGTGCCCTTCAACCGTCCGTTTCAAGAATAGTAACATTGAGGTAGCCGGGCTCTTGCGTCGGCCCGGCCATCAGGAGGTGCCAGAAGCTGTGAGGATACTTGCCCTCGAATCGAGTACGACATCAGCCAAGGCAGTGCTATACGACTCGGATGCGGCAACTGTCGAAACCTCATCGCAGCGGTTCGATTTTTCCCAGGACGATCCGGCGGCGCGAGACGCGGATGAAGCAGCCGCCCAGGTTTTTGAGCTCGGTCGCCAGAGGCTGGAAGGCGGCACGGTCGATCTTGTGACGCTGTGCAGCACATGGCATGGCGTGACCCTTCAGTCAAGGGACGGGCGCAGCTTGACGCCGGTGTATCTGTGGCCCTATCTTGGCGCCGAAGGTGTCGAGGCCGAATTGCGCAAGGACGCGGATTTCGTCCGCTGGTTCTATGGACGCACCGGCTGCATGGTGTCGGCGATCTACCCGGCGCTGAAGCTGAAAATGATGGTCGAGCAGGGGGTCGACACATCCGCTGGCATCGTCATGGATGACGGCTGCGTTATGTTCCAACGGTTGACCGGGCAATTCGCCACGACGGCGTCGTTGGCATCGGGCTCTGGTTTGCTGAACACGCACAATGTCGCCTGGGACGATGAGGTGCCCGGGGCGATGGGGCTGGGGAAGCTGCAGATGCCGCAGATCGTGCCGTCGCGGACCACCGCGCCGCTGACGAAAGAAGCAGCGCAGTGGCTTGGGCTGCCGGCCGGCACGCCGATCATGGCGCCCGGCCCGGACGGCGGCTTCAACCAGGTGGGTGACGGTGCCACCAAACCAGGCATCATGACCTTCTCGATGGGCACCAGCGGGGCGCTGCGGGTGGTGGCGTCTGCCCCCAAGATCAGCCAGCGAATGAGCACCTGGTGCTATCGCTCGCCTGATGGCTGGCTCAGCGGTGCCGCCACCAACGGCTGCACGAACACCGTCGATTGGGTGCGCGACACGGTGCTCGGCGGCGCCGACTTCAAGGCCATCGAGCCGCAGCTGCGGATCGGCGCGGTGGACGTGCCGACATTCCTGCCGTTCCATTTCGGTGAACGGTGCCCCGGGTGGAACGCCCATCGTCGCGGTGGATTTGTCGGCCTCGAGCCGCAGCATGACGGCCTCGCTCTGTATCAGGCCGTCGCACAGGGCGTGCTATTCAACCTGCGGCAATGCTTCATCGAGCTGGTTGAGCTGAACGGTCAGCCTGATCGCATCCGGCTGTCCGGCGGCGTCCTCTCATCACCGTTCTGGACGCAGATGGCGGCCGACATCATGGGCGCCGACCTGGATCTGTCGGCCCAGGCCAACCAGTCGAGTGTTGGCGCCATCAGGCTGGGTCTCACGGCTTTCGGCATGGACGAGGAAGGGCCGGGTCTGTCAAGCGCACCAGTCGGCGTTGCCCACCCGAACCCTGATTTGGCCGACTACTACAACGAGCGTTACGAGGCCTACTTGGCGGCCTACCAGCAAACCAACCCATCAGAATGAAAGAAGACCCCCCATGAAGGTGCTTGTCACACCCACATCACTGAACGCATCGAGCACGCTGCCCGCCATGGACAAGCTGCGGGCGGCGGCCGACGAGATTGTTTTCAACACCACCGGCGGACCCATGCATGCCATTGATTTGATACCGCTTCTGGCCGATGTGGACGGCGTCGTGGCGGGCTTGGACGACTACACGGCCGAGGTCATCAATGCCGCCGGGCCGAAGCTGAAGGTCATTTCGCGCTACGGCGTGGGGTCCGATCGGGTCGACGTCGCCGCGGCAGCCGCTCGGGGCATCGCCGTCAAGGTGACGCCTGGGGCCAATGCCGTCGCCGTCGCCGAGCTGGCGCTGGGCCTGATGTTTGGGCTGGCCCGAAGCATTCCGTCCCTTGACCGGGCCGTCCGCGCGGGCGGGTGGCCGCGCAGCAAAGGCATGGAGTTGACGGGCAAGTCGCTGGGAATTGTCGGCGTCGGCGCCATCGGGCGTGAGCTCGCAAAACGGGCCGAGGGCATCGGCATGACGGTGCTGGGCTTCGATCCGGTGGTCGATGCCGAGACGATGGAAGCGGCCGGCATCAAGCCGGTGACCATGGCTGAACTGCTGGCGTCCTCCGACATTGTCAGTCTTCATGTGCCGCTGCTGGATTCGACCCGTCACATCATTGACACGGCGGCATTGGCGTCGATGAAAAGGGGCGCGCTGCTGGTGAACACGGCCCGCGGCGGCCTGATCGACGAGGAAGCCGCCTACGCCGCGTTGAACTCGGGCCAGTTGGCCGGTCTGGCGCTAGACGCCTACGAGGTGGAGCCCCCGGCAGGCTCCCGGCTATTCGAGCTCGACTCCGTCATCGCCACGCCACACACCGGTGCGCACACAGACGAGGCGACGGCAAAGATGGCCCAGATGGCC
>Ga0123357_10001233_pt1 | contig 26855 bp, 22 predicted proteins | sample TergutEmb28metaG_FD_89873 | JGI IMG/M metagenome (GOLD analysis project Ga0123357, IMG submission 89873) | Embiratermes neotenicus P4 segment gut microbial communities from Petit-Saut dam, French Guiana - Emb289 P4 | ecosystem: Host-associated > Arthropoda: Insects > Digestive system > Gut ...
AGCAGGGTCTCCCAAGCCGGACAGGTCAAGAGGGTAGGAACCAGACGAAGAGAGATACCTAGAAGATGGGAACTTCGATAAAAAAAAATCCTCTGGTGCCGGAAGCAGCGTCATCAGTAACGACTTGAAGCACAGAGCAAATGATGTTTGAGATGGTTCAAGATCGTATAGCAACAGACGTGACCAGAGTGGTTTTAACGGCTGCTGTACTGCGAAGTGGAAAGCAAATGGAAAACATACCACATTAGTAATTTTCCTGAATAGTCTCTTTCCAAAAACTATTTGAAAAGATCCTACTGGCTAGGATCTTACATGTAGTAAGCGAACGCGGAATGACGCGAGAAGAGCAGTTTGGGTTCAAACCGAGACATAGGACGTTCTTGCAGCTTGCCCGCCTCGTTGAAAGAATAACCAGGAATTTCGTCGTAAAGAGGCTCAATGGCGCAGTTTTCCTCGACGTGGCCAAAGCCTTCGATACCGTCTGGATCGATGGCCTCATATACACGCTAACGCTCCTCAACTTCCCGTCTTACATAGTCCATATAATCTCATCCTATCTCAGGTATCGGACGTTCGAAGCGTCCTTCCAGACGTCCACGTTATCTCGTCGAGCCAGGCGGACTGGGGTAGCTCAGGGTGGATTGATCTCCCCTGTCCTCTTCAGTCCGTATGTCAAGGACGTGCATCCACCCTCACCACGTCACGTTGGCCCTCTACGCGGACGACACGGCCATCATAGCTACGTCCCGCAAGCCGACGCTGCTTGTCAGCTACCTGAAGTCATACCTCAACGAACTTCAGCGGTGGTTGAGTGAATGGAGAATCGCCATTAATGTGTCTAAGAGCACAGCGGTAATCTTCGCACCTGCTGGACGGCGCTTCATCCAACACCGACCATTATATCTCTTCGGGGAACCAATCGAATGGGTCGATCCTACTCGTTATCTGGGGGTTTCTTTCGATACACGTTTCACCTGGTCGCCTCACATCGACCAGGTCAGGAAGAGCAGTACTCAAAGGATGGGTGTGCTGGGCCCCCTCCTGAATAGGAAGAGTGATTTATTTGTCAGGAACGGAGTCCTGCTATATAAGCAGCTCATTCGGCCCCTGATGAACTATGCTTAACCCGCGTCGAGGTCCTCTGCCCGCTCCCATGTCCGGAGGTTACAGGTGTTACGATCCAAGTGTCTTCGCATCGCTACTGGTGCCCCTTGGTACGTAACAGGCAGATAGACGAGGATCTGTGCGTTCCGCTGTTTGCCGACCACATCAGAGCCCTGAGCAAGATCTTTAACTCAAACTGAGCTGATGTGGGGAACCCCCTAGTACGGCAACTCGGCAGATACTTAAGCTGACCGGGAGTTGATTCCGTTGCCCGACGCGAAATCCAAGGTCGATAGGGAGCGGCAGGCCAGTCGACTAAACGAATTGCGTTCGGCGCTGAACAGCCGAGCGCCATTCGGTTACCCGGACTGAGGTTTTCCGTGATTTTCCTCAGTTGTAAGTCAAATGCCAGGGTATTCGTTGCAAAGTGGGGCACGGCCCGCACTCCCCTCCCCCAGGCTCGGCGGATTCATCTAAGCGCCTAAAAACGTCGCATAACTCCAGTATGCGACAGAGCCATTCTGGGCTCGGAACCCAGACAGCCAACCAAACAAAGTTTGTTACTCCCATACTTAGTCCAGAGCAAACTAGGCCCTACTCTTTGGCAAGATCAGTCGAGTTACTCAGCCTCACTTCAAAATCTTTAGCGTAAGCATAATTCCCTGTTAGAGTTTAGGTGTCTGTTATTGAACCTAGCCATGCGGTCAAACGCAGGAATGGCTAACAAACAGGGGGACGTCGATTTGCGCTTCGCGCAAGTCTCGGCCTCATTTAACACTTTGGCTTGCCTTGGACCTAGCCATTCTTCATACCTATCCGCCTATGAAGATGGAACTGACAGAGTGTTCCGAAACGTCGGCATATAAAATTCAGACGCCGGGATATTATTCAGAAGAAAACATATAACAACATGTACATGTTCACTAACCTATTTCTGCAACTGCTGCATGTGAAGTGATAAAGCGAAACACTTTGTGGCACCTGACAGGAGAGAGAATAATTTATACACGTAATGCGTCGCATGGCGTCATCGTGCCGGATAATTAATTGTACCGACACACACAGGGGAAACACACTGTTTAATCCCCTTTTTTAGCAAGAAAACTTAATCTAACGCTTCTCTGTGCATCTTTATAGTATATATGATCTCTTTTGGCATTTATTCTTTTGAACGTGCTTGTTGAATTGGATGCTTAATTTTACGTCATTTTGCCAGGTGCTGAACGTTGTAATTATGTGGCGTGTTGAAGATTATTGTGACATGCGTCAGTGAACTTGTTTAGTTGCGTGGTTTACTGTGGACAGTACTTTATAGTTTAGTGTCAATAAAAATTCGACGCAAGAATACTTTATTTTTTATTTCAAATCAGGTTAATCTGCATTGTGGTCAGCCCATACTTAGAAGTTTATAATTTTTAATATAAAATATCCAATTTTTATTTTCCTCTAAACTCTTCTCTTAAATATATGCTAATATTATTTTTTATTCCTTCCTGTATATTTTCATTCAACCCCCCAACTTTATACTATATTTTGCCTTTCCGAAACGTTTCTTGCAGTACTTTCACCGTCTGATATAACGAACATAACCAACGCTTCACTGTCACTCAAAACGCTTACTCCTACCGTAATTCGAACTACCGTTCTGCTACGTTATTTGCAGCAAATCTGTTCAAATTTATAATTAACTCATCTCACATGAGACAAGACAGTTGTAGCAATGGAATTTCAGTGACTGTGTTCGAAAATACATAAGACACATTTGTCTCAGTAATAATTGGTGAGTGATTTCAAACGAGTTAAGCTAACTTCTTTCTTTGGGTATGTGTTAGTCTCTAATAATTTCGACATACCTGCACTCGATTACGTTAGTGTATCAAGACAGATACAGTGACAGTGTTATATGGCTACGTCGAACCTGCTTGTTGTGCGGTCTGAGGTGTAGATCTGAAGTTATTTCGTCCGTGGGTTCGCGGGTATGAACCCCGTTAAATGCCTTGACATTCTTCTTTATGTTGTTTTGAATAGGTTGTTGCCTCTGCGATGAAATGGTAACTCGATCGGAGGGGTCCTATTGAGTGTGTCTGTGTATAACTCTGTGTGATCTAGTAACCTCAACAAACAGTCACCCTAGCCCTCAGTTTGGCTGCAGCACCACGCAAAGAATGTAGCCTAAAGTTTACTTACAGGCACTTGAATTGAAGATGGCGTCTTCTTCCAGCTCCTCGACAGTGCGGTTTCTTCTGTCGTATGGATCATTTATAGGAGACATTTCATAAAAAGCTTTGCGTGTGGAAGGCAAACATACCTTCGCAAAAACATTTGGCAGTTATGGTAGTATTTTGTTTGTTTTGTTGTAACTGGAAAAAGTTGTAACTTTAGAAACCGAGCATCTTTTTGACGTCAGAACTTCTTTTGTCTGAACAAGGTCATTGTGAATACATTACCTGTAACATTAGAACCTGTTACATAAATTCATCTTGTAAGAAAACGTTTCTGGCTTAATGTGAAAATTCGCGGCACCGCAAAGCCACGATGTGGGATGAACCATCCATGAAGTCTCTAAAGGAAGGAATCTGAGCAAGGTTTTCCTCTTCAAATCTTGGCTGAAACATTTCCCTTTCTAAGAAGAACTCAGCAAGATATAACAAAAATGCAGATTGGTCTTCAGGTAAAGTAACTATAATTTTTGTTAGATATTAATGAATCTTGAATATTCTTAAAATTTTGAAAAATATTTAACTATAAAAATTTCATAAAAATTTGTCCCGTGGGAGTTGAGTTGTTCTATGATAAAGTTGCTAATCAATTTTCACAATTTTGCAAACGCGTCTAAAATAAACTCACGTTTCATACTGCAGTCAATACAGCGCAATAATAACACCAAAGGCATATACAATACCCAATTCTCTATTAATAATAAACGAAACCGAGAGCACAACAACATAAAACTACAGTACTAAATTTTATCAAGACATATAGAATTTCAACCCAATGAACAAGAAATGAAGAAGAGATCAACACAGTCCTATATCCCTTCAAATGTTCCTACAATCCCCGCACCACCATCCAGTTAGATACCTATCGTTTCTCGTAACTGCTGGATCCTAGGGAGTATTTTATTTCCTTATGATATGAGTTACAATTCGAATCTTTGTTAATTTTGATATCGCTATAATTGGGGCGTGTGCTAAACAATTGCGTTACGCTTGCACTCTTATGCTGGTCCTTTTCAGGTGTACCATAACCGAAAGAGGTCTACCTCTCGTGCAACATGTCCGAACCCTACAGGCAGTTTAACTGAATGTAATACAACAACTAATATGTCCAAAGCGTTAAGGATAGGGTTAACTTCTCAAACACACTTCATTTCACTGTATCAATATTATCGCGTGACATTGGCGATTATACACAGTAAATCAAAATGTTTATTTTTGTTTGTTTAGCTTCTAAACTGCTGTGAAAGTCACCCTTGACATGACTTGATAGTTTTAAGACTTATTTTAACAGTAACCTAACAATATGACCAGTTCAATCCAATCCCTGGAATACGATGCAATAGTATGGATTGTTATTAGAGTTTAGTGTTATTTTAGTGATATTCTGGGACACTAACCAATACAATTCGATTCCTCGAATACGGTTCCGTCGTTGGTACTGGTATAAGATTTTAGGATTCATTTTAAAGCGTGTCTTGAACAAATGAATGCACATCAAAAACAAATCATCTTGTTTTATGTTATTTTTCAATACCTAATATAAATTAAATTGACCTGTCACATAATTCCTTGTGAACAAGATGTAATGTAACTCTCTGTGAGTTTATAGATTCTATATCCTCATTAGAAAAAAAACTACACAATAATATTTAGACATAAAGACTTTTACAGTATTATACAGTTTATCTTCAATACCAAGTAAAACAAAATGTTTCCCGACACCACCTTCGGCACCCCGACACCACCATCGGCACCCCGACACCTAAACTCTAGGAATTGCTTAGAATGATAAATATAGTTACAAAGAAAGATTTATAATTGCATAACTATACAGATTAGGTATTTAGGGATCATTAGCATGATCACAGTTGTGAGCAACATTGTGTGACCACAGTGCATTAAATGGTGTAATTATCTGAGAAGTGTCCAGCCTGCCAAATATCAGAACGTTCCTCATTCTTACGTCATATGTGTATTTACTGTTTTGTTAGTGCTAAAGTAGCATCGGTCTGTGGAAATCCTGTAAAATAATCGTTTAATTTTCACATCAAGTTTTCTGGCATTAGGTTCAATGGGTCTTCTTATTCGGCTACTTGCTGAAGATTAAGATTCGTCGTTGTGCCAAGCTATTGTTTAGTTTCTACATTACGGTTAATTGTGTAAACACTTTCGGGAAATTGCAAAGCGAATATAAAACTTCGGTACGTCCGTCTGTCCGTCAGTCCGTTCTTTCGTCTATCTTACCGCATGGAACTACTCGGCTCCAAGTGGAGTTGTGTTCATGAAATTTGGTATTTAAATAGTTTTCGAAAATATATGGTGAAAATTTAAATATAAAATCGAATAATAAAAACCGGTCATTTTTTTGAAACTCTCTGCAGTTTTATTATAATAACTCTCTCTTTTCTCCCTGAAATTTGGTTTTATTTTGGCAAGATTTAGAGAAGATCAAGACAAACATTTTACGTTTATTAACGTCTGTCTGAAAAACGCACACTTGAAGAGATAATTGAAAAAATAGAGTATATACAGGCACACTAGAAAAAAATATGGTATTGCGCTTGCGCACTGGATAGTCGGTAATTAACGCTATAACACACACACACACACTTACTTACTTACTTACTTACTCCATGGTGCAGAGTCCTTCTTCAGAGCTAACTGGTTTGCAGCTAGTCAAGAAACTCTCCGCATTTCACGGAACCCGAAGGTTCATTACCGCACTCACAAGCGTCCGCCAACTGTCTCTATCCTGGGCCAGCCCAATCCAGTCCATATATCCACACCCCACCTCCCGGAGATCCATCCTAATATTATCCACCCATCTACGCCTAGGTCACCCCAGTGGTCTATTTCCCTCCGGTTTTCCCACCAAGACCCTATACACCCCCTCTCCTCACCCATACGCGCCAAATTCCCAGCCCATCTCATTCTTCTCGATTTTATCACCCGCACAATATTGGGCGAGGAGTACAAATTATTTAGATCTTCATTATGCAATCTCCTCCATTCCCCCGTTACCTCGTCCCCCCTAGGTCCAAATATTCTCCTCAACACCATGTTCTCAAACACCCTCAGATTCCTTTCCTCCCGCAATGTCAGCGACCAAGTTTCACACCCGTACAAAACAACAGGCAAAATTATAGTTATATATATACACATATATGAATGTTTAAACTTTTGGATAGCAACCTGGAAGACAAAACACTCTGTACCAAATGATAGCAGGCATTTCCTGGGTAATTATGCACTTAATTTCTTCCGGAATAGAATTTTGATTTGTTAAAGTTGTTACCAAATATTTAAACCGTTCCACCCTCTCGAAGGCTACTATTATCAATCCTCACACTGTGATTTCGTCCTGCGTTCTGATTTCGAGACATGACCATCTACTTACTTTTATCAGCATTTACTTCCAGTCCAATTTCCTTAGTAGCAGCTACTAAAGCTTCCATATTTTCCTTTAGAGTTTGTATGCTTCCTCCCAGTATATTAGCATCATCGGCATAAGTCAGACGCTGATGTGTACCATTTAGTTTCAAGCCATCCTGGTTTACCTGAACCCTCCTAATGGCGTACTCTAAAGCAAAGTTAAAAAACATTGGTGATAGAGGGTCTCCTTATTTCAAATCATTCCTCGTAAGGAACCTGTCATACACATTCTTGTCTACCCGGACTCTGCTATATGTTTCAGTCGGACTGATCGTTATTAAACTTACAAGGTTCCTAGAGATACCAAATTCAATGAGGATCTTATATAAGACCTCTCTTCTAACTAAATCTTAAGCATTCTTGAAGTCTATAAAGAGCGGATGAACTTCCTCATTGTATTCCCATTTTTTCTCAAGTATTTGGCGAATGCAGAATATGTGATCAGTAGTTGACCTGTTGCGTCCAAAGCCACATTGATGATCCCCGATAATTTCCTTCGCATATGGAATTAACCTGGACAACAGGATGTTGGATAAACATTTGCAAGTGGCTGGCAAAATGATATGCCTCTATAATTATTACAATCTCTTTTATCCTACTTCTTATGAGTAGGCACTATGATCGACTTATTCCACTCTTCAGAACGTTTCTCCTTCTTCCAAATAGAAGTAATAAGTTTATGAATCTCCAAGCAAATTGCTCTATCCCCTGCTTTAATCAGTTCTGTTGATAATTTATCAATACCTGGCGATTTGTGATTTTTTATTTTATCGATAGCCAGCTCAAACTCAGCGGTATTTGGCTCAGGTACTATTGGTTCTTCTGTGTATATTTCTGCCTACCCAACAACCTTATTCCTATGCACGTTGAACAGCTGGGAGAAATATTTCCTCCACCTAGCCACAATACTGTGGAAGTCTGCAACCAAGTCACGTTTCTCATCCTTTACTATATTACATTGATGCCCCTATACAAATAAATATTGTTTTGGATCTTACTGTTAGTTTCAAGTTCCTTAATTTTATTTCTCAGATATGCCTTCTTTTTGTTCCTGAAATATCTGCTAACTTCACGTCTTACATTGTTCAGATTATCTACATTGGTTTGGATTGGATACTTTATCCTCTGCATTTTAGCCCGCTTCCTTTGATCCAAAAACGTAAACATTCTTCATTAAACCAGGGTTTATTCTGCTTCAATTCGTGCTGACCCAGACTCTCTTTCTCTGATGGTTGGTAATTCTCTTCAATGTTCTCCCATGTCCTATTCCCGTCCTCGTCATCCTTCAAGTTCTCCAAAGCTGCAAACTTGTTTGTAATCTCAATCTGATTCTGTTCCCTATCCTCTGGCTCATTTAGCTTTCTCAAGTTAAATCTTTGCCTATCAAACCTCTGTGCGGCCTGTTTATCCACTGGTAAACTTTCCCTAACCTTTGCAACCACCAATTATTTACCTGTATTACAATCAGCTCCCCTAAAATTTCGCACATCCAGTACACTGGAATGCCATCTCCTATCTATCAATACCTGGTCAATCTGGTTGTGAGTCTTACCACCAAGAGAGTTCCAGGTGTATTTATGAATGTTCCGGTGAGGGAACATCGTTCAATTAAAAACCAGATTTTTTGTTGTGGTGAAGTTAACTATTCTAACCCCATTATCATTACTATCCCGATGGAGACTCTTCGGTCCAATTGTTGGCTTGAAAATATTCTCTCTCCCCACTTTTTCATTAAAGTCTCCTTGTAACATTTTCATATTATATTTCGGGAAGTGATCGAACACCTGCTCTAATTCCTTATAAAAACTATCTTTTGACTCCTCAATTTTTTCCTCACTAGGTGCATGCACATTTACAACAATGATATTACACCAGCGACCTCTCAGCACTATATATGACAACCTATCGCTAACAAACTCTTCTCTCTTCACTGTTGGTACTATTCTACCTTGTACAAAATTCCTGTTCCCAATTGACGATTATCATTTCCTTTCCCGTAGAAAAAAATCCTAATCCCCTGCCCTTACTGTGCCCCCTTTGTCCCACCTGACCTCCTGCACACCCACTACATCTAATTTATATCTCGCTAATTCCCTCGCTGCTGCCGTAAGTGACCCTGCCCTGTAAAGACTCCTAAATTTCCAAGTACTTATTTTCATTTCCATTTGTATGCTGCGCGATGTTTCCCCTAGAAACACTCCCCCCGGAGATTCGAGTGGTGGAGTAGTTTACCTCCGTATTGTTTTGTCTCCAGAGGAATCATCCCGCATATGAGTGTTTCTTAGCATAAATATTTTACAGGGAGGGTTTGTTAGCACCTCGCCCAACCCCCAACCTGGAAGCTGTAACACACACTCAGAAGACGTAATGTTTAATTCTTTTTACACGAGAATAATTACACGAAATTTGCTCCGTCATACCTTATAGTTTATGTTCTTTAATTTTGTTATTTAAGTTTTTTATACATGGTGGATCGGTGTACTTTATATTACGTCAGATTAACAGGCGCTTGACGTTTGTATTGAAGTAATAATTTAAAGAATTTTGCTAATTGCATCAATAAACATCATTAGATCTATGACAGTTTTGTAACCTCTTATTTCATTTAAGTATTTGCCGAAAAAATTAATATTATATTTTGGATTTGAAATCACCTTAATCAGCACTGTGAAATTCAAACCATCAAAAGTGTCTTTATCTAAAATATACAAACACAAAAAAAATATTTCTCTATGTACTGTTAAGTTTAATTTGTACTTATTGTAATTTTTCTGTTTCTTCCTTTATTTCCCTTTTCCAATTTTCCGACATTACATTATTTTATGTCATTCCTAAATATTTCTTGCGGTACCTTCACTGTTTTGTGTAACCAACATAACAAACACTTCACTGTCACTCACATCTTTCACACCTTCTGCCGTTCTATAAATAATCACTACCCATATAACTTCCAGCAATTCTATGCACTTTCATTATTTCCCTCGAAGATATGCCGTTGATTATTTCGGTCTTTTCCACCCCTTTTCTAGGTCCCACACCATACCAACATGTATAATTCTGGATTCATTTAACATCTCATAAGCCTCCCATAATTCCAACCACTCGTTCGGAACGCAGGTTTAACTGGAGAACCGTACCCTAATTCACATGGGAGGTGGTAACAGGTGTGGAAATTACACCCTGTAGAGGGTTTCTAGTCCACACGTTGGCTAACAGGATTCTGGTCTACCCAGTCTAAGAAGAAACTACCGTGCTAAATGGCTACATGGTTGCATCGCACTGGGGTAGTAATAGCAGTGTCTTAAAACATTCTCTTTTGGAACCAAGCCCCACCCAAATGTATGTAAGGCTTCCTTCTCAGTGGGACTCCGTGGACGGTGACCGCATGGTCCCATACTGTTTCGTGGGAGAGCGCCTTAATAACTCGAGAATGAGAGATAAGAAGGAGTGAGTAAGCCATCGGCTATGGAAATGCAGCATCTCAATCCACAGGGGCCCTGTTATTGGAACATGTTGGAAGGATCGTTTACCAGGGATTTTGACAGAGTTGAGAAATTGATTTGTCAGGATTCCCTCTTTATTGGATATATGGGGGATATGTAAAAATAAGAAATCTGTAAGCGGGCAACTCTCACCATAGGGGCCCCAATGGGGTACTTTGGGTTGATTTCATTACCCGGGGCTTGGGTTACGGTAAAAGAGATTTCGTTAAACGGAGCGTCTCTCTCTATGACAACCCTGTAAGGGGATGTTAAACTCACATTCCTTGATAAGCACGAACCACGGTCCATTCATATTATCAATGGAAACAATACGCTCAAAACAACAGAGTGTTGTCACAATTGTATCCTGGTGACTTGTTTTAGAACATATATTTATAGAAGACTAATAGAGTTACCAATGAGTAATCGCTGAATTCAGCCACTTCTCTTAGCCCTCAAGACAAATATCTAAATCTTAAGTAATCAGGAATTAGTGGCATTGTCAACGAAATGACAGTGCAAGAAAACTCTAATTTTTTAACTATCATTAAGTAGTGACCATGTCAAAGAAAAGGCTGCGAAACTTTACAGGAAAAATTTCACATTCAACCGTAAACTCTTTGTTAAACGACAAATTTAATTAACAGGTTCTAAGGTTACAATTCATGTATTCACAATGAACTTGCTTTGTCAGAAGAGCTGAGGACGTCATAAAGGTGCTCGGATACCTTAACACGCAATTTCCTTAGAGTTATGACGAAATAAACAAAGTACTATCGCACCTGTCAGGTGTTCATTTGAAGAAATGTTTACCCTCGACACGTGCAGCTATACTACAATGTGCACTATTAATGGGCTACACGGCTGAAACAACTGCACTGTCGAGGAGCTGGAAAAAGACGCCGACTGCAATTCGAGTGTCTGTTAGTAAACTTTATGTTACTTGCTTTCTGTGGTGCTGCAGCTAAACTGATGGCTAGGGCGACTGTTGGTTGAGTTTCCTAGATCACACACTGTTAGACAAAGACACACTCAGTCGGACTCCTTCGGACGAGCGACAAGATCGTCGTAGGCCTATCCCACCATTAACTACGCACAAATAACTACTGGAAGACCACAGACTCAACCCACTAATAGTCACAACACGAATCAACAGATCAGTTAACAACCTTCCTTAACGAATTCAAACACATGTTTAACCAACTCATAAATCAAAACAGCACGATACTGACCATGCTCACCACAGTCATAAATAAAATAGCGCACTAATAGCGAAGCCGCTAAGAATTGCAGCATGGAACTCCACCGGGTTGCACAATCATGTTCAAGAAATCTCATTCTTTGTAACTACCAAAAAATTGATATCCTGCTAATATCGGAGAGCCACTCAACCGAACAAACTATCATAAACATACCATGCTATACTAGCTACTACGCTCACCACCCCGATGGGACAGCTCATGCAGACTCAGCTATCATCATCAAACATCCTTCAAACACTTCGTCCTATAACCGTAAACACGAATAATATTCAAAGCTCAATCATAAAAATAACAACCATACCCAGAACTAGAGTTATTGCTGCAAACTACAGCCCACCAAGACATGTAATCTCCTCTGAAGAATACAAAGATTTCCTGCTTCACCTTGGAACGTATTTTTTATTGGCTGGTGATTGGAATGCCAAACACACAGCATGGGGATCCAGACTGACCACACCCAAAGGAAGGAACCTGCTACACGTTATGCAACATAACAACCTTAACTACTCGTCAACGAGTGAGCCAACCTACTGGCCAGCTGATCTGAAAAAGACCCCAGACTTATTAGACTTCGCAATCACCAATGGTATATCTGGTATATACAGCTCTATAGAATCCAGCTTGGACCTAGAGTCCGACCACAGTCCAATCATCATCACCTTAAGCACTAGCCCAATCTGAAAAACCCAACCCCCACGCATTTTCAACAATTACACCAACTTGAAACAATTTCAGGACTACATCAACAAAAATATCACCTTAAATGTAAGCACGCAGTTCAACATCTAACCACTCTAATACAAGAAGCCGCGTGGATATAAACACCGGAGAGAAAAAATAAAATCCAGGAAACCAAAAACATACCACTTCAAGTCAAAGAACTAGTTCACGAAAAACGCAGTGCTCGACGCAGGTGGCAAAATACTAGAAGCCCACTCGACAAAACACGCCTGAATAGACTCACTCATAACCTCCGCTCAGTCATACGCCAAACCAGTAACGACACATTAAAACTCTATACTGTAAGCTTAACACCTGATGATCAATCATTATGGAAAGCCACAAAAAAAAAATTCAAAAGACCAACAACTGCCATACCACCTCTCACGAAACCAGAATTTAGCTGGGCACGCTTAGACATGAAAAAAAAAAAAAACAAACCACTTCGCACAGCATCTTGCAAAAGTCTTCACACCAAATCCCAGGAACAACGACGATGACGAAATTGCCTACCTCGACACTCCATGCCAGCTGTCACCACCACTAAAATCTTCTTCACCCACACAGGTACGCCAAGTTATAAGGCAACTTAATCCTCAAAAAGAGCCAGGATATGACCTCATAGATGGCACAGTACTGAAACACCTACCATGAAAAGCTATAGTATTACTGACATCTATCTTCAACAGTATGCTTCGCCTTTGCTATTTTCTCGTCCAATGGAAATACGCGCAAATTATAATGATCGCCAAGCCAGGGAAACCGCCCACAGAAGCTAGTTCATACAGACCGAATTTTACCGTTGATCCTGGTTCGAAGCCAGATCAAAAATTATGCTTGGCGGAGAGACATGCAAAGATACATTAGAAAGAATTTCGCTTGTGTACTGTACAGTGGTACATTGTGAGCGTGTGAATTTTAAGGTTATTGGTATTAATTTCATGACTGTTTATCGCGCGAAGGGAGGCGGCTTGCTTTTAGCTAGGGTTACAACCATTCTGCCCCTATATCTCCATGGGAACAGTACATTCTATGCCCCTTTCGGTATGCATCAGTCATACAGCTGTTGAACTTGAGGAGTAGAGGCCGTGAAGCTAGCACAGGCTGAGTTGATGACTTCTTAGCGGGCACTGGTGTGAGCAGGTTGAAGGGGAAGCGTGACAATATAAAGAGGTGCATTCTGTTGATAAAATTTCTAAGAGTGCCGGACACAAATAGTTTGATTGTGAATAATACAATATAAAAAAATTGAAGTGATTGTGAGAATAAAACTAAAGAGGCATAACCACAATTATCCTTCATGTTATCTAGTCGGTAGATACTTAACGTTTCCTGTGACCACCACGCGTTATATTCCCTGAGTAGAGTTCATGTTCCCGACCTTGAGATTTGGCCGGTTATAAGATAAACCTCTTGCTCATAATGTCCAAAGTATTCGAACGACTTTTACTGCACAGACTAGACGAAACGTTACATTTAGACTCCCTATACACCAATTCGGATTTCGAAATAACCATTCCACAATCCAACAGTGCCATAGGGTCGTCAACAAAGTCAAAGAAAACATCGAAGGAAATAAAATATGCACCTCAGTATTCCTCGACGTTCAACAAGCTTTTGACAAAGTATGGCACAGAGGACTTCTATTTAAACTGAAAATCCGTCTCCCTGACCACCTCTGCCCCCTCCTAAAATCCTACCTAAGCGAAAGCTACTTTCAAGTTAAAATCGACGACGAACTGTCTGTCACCCCATTAGAGCAGGAGTACCACAAGGCAGCGCCCTGGGACCGCTCCTCTACTTGATATACAATGCCGATGTCCTAACAACACGAGACACGCTCATGGCGAAATTCGCGGATGACACCGCAACTCTATCATCAGATCCTGATCCCGTATGCGAAACTGAAAAACTCCAACACCGTCTCAACCTACTCCAAACCTGGCTGGAACAGTGGAGAATTAAAGTAAATCCAACCAAGCCCACACAGGTAACATTCACCACACGACGAGACATCTCCCCACCAGTAAATCTTCACAATACTTATAAACTCGTCAAAAAAGAAGTAAAATACTTAAGACCACCTAGACGAAAACCTAAAGTGGAAGACGCACATAAAAGCCAAAGGATGCCAACTGGAACTTAAGCTCAAAAACATGAGCTGGCTAATAAACACACGTTCACAACTATCCCTAGACAGCAAACTAACCGCATATAAGGCAATACTGCGACCCATCTGGACATACGGGATAGAGCTATGGGGATGCAGTAAGCCATCCAACACCAAGATTCTCCAAACATTCCAATCATAAATGCTCAGAATGATCAAAAGCGCCCCCTGGTACGTCTCCAACCAAACCTTGAACAACGACTTCGAAATCCCATACGTAACGGAAGTGATTAGAATCAACACCAACAAATACAAAAATTGCAGCACTGTACACAGTAATCAACTGATTAGAACCCACTTCAACCCCTCAGTCGACAGACGACTCAAACTGTTTTGGCCGGAAGACTGAGCCCAATAGCAAAGCTCCAGTGAACCATCGATGGATGGTGCCTGCCTCACGACCTTTCCTTACCTCAACTTTACTGATTACTCTGTCTATGTTAAGTAGATTGTAACTTGCAATACACAATTAAAAACATACACAACACACACATACAAAAACATAAGACCAATGCCCATGCAGTTTTTGGCAGCATATGCAAACCCTATTGAATAACTTGAGACGTCTTAAGAAGCATTAACATTTTATGTTGGCTTACTTGAAACATGAACACTGTTCACAGCAGTACAGTGTCAGACAAGTATTTAAACTTATAAATTGCTGTAGACAACAGACATTCTTCTAGAATTTGGATGCAAAATCTGAAATTGCTTTCAGTTTAGACTTTCTATTCCTACGCTCTTCGAATTGCCCTGCGATCTCTTAAATTTCTTATATTCCACACAGGAATTCAACCGTTTTGAACTTTCTGGGTGAACATAACATAACATAAAAGTGCGCATGCGGATATGTGCGAACTGCCTGATATAGCTCACTTTGCTATATATATAAAGTATTACATGGTTCAGACTTACGTCGTTTGGTGTAAAGGGCGCAGCGCTTCATGATGACGTAACGGTCGCAATCAATTGCTATGACGCAATATCGTCCACTCCAGATTGCTAAAAGTCACATAAGTGAATGCTATTGTGTAGAGAAGTTCGATAGAATTTAAGTATTGGAATTGCAAGTTACTGACATACACTTTAACAAATTCGGCAGTAACATACTCTGAACAATATTACAATATTATAGTGTTGGTTATTTGGCTAATATGTAAATGTTTGAGAAAAATGGCTGTGTGCTGTTGATGAACTGGGGAAACTGTTAGAGATTGTTGAATAGCTGTCGGTACATAAACATGAAAACCCCAGAACAGGAGTTTGAGCAAATACTTACCTATTAATTTGTTTCATGGATTATATTAACTGGGAGAAAAACAATACAATTTAAACGCAGAGTAAAACGTTGTTCAATAAGGAAGTCAGAATTGTTTTCTTTTTAAGAATCCATTGAAAGTAACGAAGAATTAACATTAAGTAAGTTCACGGAATTTCCAGTATTCTGTGCCACATCAATTATATTCACAAAACAATCCTATTTCTTATATCTGCTTACCTTCAGTTTCTCTTTATTTTTCTTGTCCCACAAATCAGCCTTACGAATTAAGTTACTCGCATACACGTTTTATCATCCTGTCAACCGTCTCCTGCTTCTTATACACACCGTCCGTATCCAAAATCTTAATGTGTTCGACACAGTATTATCGAAAAATGTGCACTGTGGTTCTCAGCATAGTCTCCACCGTTTCACGAAGACAAGTTCTGTCGTCGACAAGACAGTATTTCCACCAATGTGTGGATTTACTTAAGCTTATCATAAAAAGAAAATTATGTGAAATATTGAATGGGTCTTGAAAAAAAAATTATTCAACCTCTTTGTTTGGACTAGTGTAATTCTCAAAATGTCTCATTATCCCCACAACATTCGGCGTTTATAAAAATATATGTGATAATTAAACGTTATATTGTCCTGGTGATTGCATGACGATCTTTGTTAAACTATTTACGCTGTACTTACTCAGTGGAGGGTAAGTGTCGAAATATCCTTTCCTGCTCCACTTTGTTACAAGGCCATAGACAGTAACGTTACTTTGTAAGGTGCAGAACACAAGAAGTTGAGAATTAATCACAAATTATTATATTCAATAACACAGACACACCAGGTGTACAGAAAATTTCACTCATTTTGTTTTACCGTCTTGGAATCTTAGAATTAATGATATTGTTAAAAGGAACGTAGAAGGATATATTTTACCTTCCCAATGCGCCCAATAGACACCTGTACATGTAGACTGTCAGCTGTTGCTCTAAGCTAATAACATTTCAATGTTTCGACAAATTTCAAAATGTTTTTTTTTCTGTTTTATCAGTATATCTCAGCCATTGCTGTCGCATTATATGTGGAGAGAGAGAGAGAGATATGAATGAGGACCATTTTAGTGGCATTTTTTTAGCTTTTAATTTTAAGTTGGGAGATGGCGAAATTAGTATTAAAAAGCGAAAAATACCAATAATTTATTTGACGGCAACCCAAGCGTTTTGTAACACAGTATGAAAAACCCTAGTGAACTTCATAAGACATTTAACAAGCCTTAACATTTTATGCTTGACTTACTTGAAAAGTGAACACTGTTCACAGTATTAGAGTGGCAAGATATATAATTATACCTGTAATTTACTATAGGCAACTGTTAGTGTTCTAGAATTTAATTTATGCATTCCGTGAAACTGATTTCATGTTAGGTTTACTGCCTCTAGACTCAAAAAATTATGTTGTGAACTGTCATAATTTATACATCTCACATTTAAATCCAAGATTTTTCTATATTATAAAACGTATAAATTTCCTACATAAACATTTGGAGGCATGTTTTTTTATTTATATTTTAAGTTTTCTATTCGATGTCTGTTTGTTGGATCTCCATTTTGGTGCCGTCTATGAAGTGCTGTTAATTCCAACTGTGTAACAATGTACTAGGATAGTTTAGCTTTGAATTTAGTGGTGTAAGTAAGAAAGGGGATTAATTTTATTATGTAATTTCAGTTCAAAATTTTGTCTTTTCTATCAATCGATGTTACAATCTGAATGTTGGAGGCCGTAAAGCCTGTGATTTCTGCATACCAAAAAAATACGGGGCAAAATATTATAGTGTATAATAGTATTGGAAAAAAATATTAATATGAATTACAGTCAACCCCCGACATAAGGCCACAAACATTTATCGCTCACACAACTCTGTGAACAGAAATTCCTTAAACACCTTATGTCGATTTGACGCTAAAACTTGCAGTGAACAAACAGAGGATACTGTGAACCCACCTGATAACGTTTGCGTTGATGGTGATTAAGCTGCTTCCTAACTCAGGTTTTGGAACATTGAGAACAGCGCAGTCGATTTGTTCCTCAATAATGTTGCGGAGATGCTACAGCACGTACCAAGTTCGAGGAGCTGAAGCCTGTAAGAAAACGAAATTTGTGACACAATTCTCGTTGAGTGGAAAGTCTTACTTGTGACACGTTGTTACTTAATTAACTGTTTTTATATTTTCGTTTAATACATTCAGAAGTTTGAACCAGGTTCTTCCGAACATGTAATTGTGCGAAGGGAATTTGATCAGCTCTTAACTCGATCAAATGGTAATTGATTCTTGGTTCAAATCTCGATCAAGGCTATAAAAAGAATAGGCAACATGATTATAAACGTAACGTTCGTCTTGCCATGTTTGTTAAAAAGCAATTTGTGTTCAATATTCTAAACGTGTTTTTGTAGACTTTGTAATCCAGCATTCGAAACTCATGCGCTGTGTTACATTTCCATCTGTGGCTTGTCTCCCTCTATCGTATCTTTTACATTATTTAAAATACGGCATTTCTTTCGAAAAATTAACGTGTTTCTTGAAATTTTACAAAGTTTGATTGAAACATTTTTTACTTGAAGAAGAATTGAAGAGATATTATGATAAATGCAAGTATGTCTTTTATAAAATACCCGACATGCTTGTCAGATTTCAAAGGAATTTGATTTTCTCCACACCTTCCGGAGAAGAATTCGAAAATTAAATTGCATGAGAGTCTGCAGAGTGGATTCCAAGATGCTGCAAACAGAAGACAGACAGACACGACGAAACAAACACTCTAACTTCGTAATTTTGCGAACTCTCCTAAAATTTCGATTATGTTTTGTAGTTTTTACATAGACCTAATATGAAACTACTGATATTTACATTCAATCAAAAGACACGAGAATAATTACAATATATTACAAAATAATTATGCTTAAATCTTTCAGTTACACGTCCGTACTCAATCTGATATGCACCACTGACAGTTCGTTAAAGGAACCACAAGTGAAATATATATCTTAGCTGCATTTTTTAAGTATTACACCAAAAAATGCACATCTTTGACGTTTTGCTGACTGTGCATCTCAGTATATTTATCTCAGTAATTAAACAACTTGGTGCACAAAAGTTTTGTTTCACGATAAGTTTATTTCATGCCTCTACATGTTCCGAGCACTTGTGCTCGGAACATGTAGAGGCATGAAATAAACTTATCGTGAAACAAAAATTTTGTGCATCAAGTTAGTTACTTACTGAGATAAATGCACATATATAGTCTTTAATAATTTAAAATTTACATTGAAACACTTAAAACGCTCCTACATGTATCGATCATACGATCATCCTCAGAGAGCATACAATTCTCCCTGAGGATGATCGTATGATCGAAACATTTAGGAGCGTTTTAAGTGTTTTTTTGTAAATTTTAGATTATTAAAGACTATATATTTGCATTTGTTGGTGTGTTACTTAAATAAACTACACAATGTAGGTTGCAGCGATAAAGATAACGTAGCAGAAGTTATAAAATTTGCTTCTTTCAGGAATCGTGTCACTTCAATAATACCTACCTGATTCCAGTCAAAATTGGTCACTTCCGAAGTTCCAACGTTGCAGCCGTCGCTAACCGACATTAACGTGGCGATTGGACCCAAAACGATAATCAGCACCATGTTGGTTTTAATTCCTGTAATTCATTATTAAAACAAGTGATATGTAAACTGTCTTTGGCCCTTCTTTCCCTTCGCACAGCGAACACAGTGACACACAGTTAAGATACATCGGCTGTTCTCCCACAGTTTTTATTGGCTACAGACAGGCAGAGGCCTGACCTTCGTTTCCAAGCCAGCACAATTTTTCTTCGCTTCTTAGTATGCCAAATTTTGTGTTCAAACGCCTGGGTCGACAGAAGGTTTCAAGCAATTTCTCAGACGCTATTTGATGTTACATTAAGTCCAAATTCCCTTAACATTCCTATTTCCTCTACCTTTGATATCACACATTCGGCCCTATTTATTGCTCTACAGTAGTACAAACCTGAAGGAAACAGCAAGAACACGAATTCCTCTGATTCGGGCAGAATTGCGCATCAGCATCAGACAAACTGCATTCTGCTCCGTATAAATTCACTCTTACATGCCTTTCACATATGAAGTGTATATCTGGGTTTCTTTATGCACACTGTACTCATCAGATCACTGTGCATTCTGTAACTTGTAATAAATTGGAGGTGTCAGGATAGCAGTTGTAGTGACGTAATGAGGAATGATACCAGACAATTCTTCAATGAGATTCAGAATGATTGACTTTCAATGCGATATTTTAAATCAGATCTTACCGAACTCAAAGCGTTTATGTCAACCTATGGATCGGGTGTATAGCTGTGTTGACTTGACTGAAAGTAATGTGATATCGGCTAAACTGTCTGTAAGAAGGCCAGAAATTTCGCACGTTTTTTGTACACGTGCAGCACATCTAAAATTGTGTAAATTCGACTGTTAGATTCATAATATCTCTGTCTGAACCTCCTCAATAAAAAAACATATACAGTAAAGTTTGTTGTATTTTAGAAAATCTCTCTATAAAATTCATATTTAATTAAAATCTAAAAAAATTTGGGAGGACGGACTATTTGGGTCGTTATGCCTGCCTGTTGGCCCGTCCTTCTTTACGTCCACACGAACAAACTCAGCTACCAATGGAAAAAGTATTTTGAAACATTTTTGATGTAGTTTTCGAATATCATCCGAGAAAATTTACCGATGATTAACATCTTAAAAAATAACAGTTACTTTATACTTACGGCGTATATATTTGTGATAAAATGTCACGAAATAATGTTTAAAATAAAACATTTATAGACAATTTTGCAGATCTGTTCGAAACACGTATCTTACGTTCAGTAACTTTTTTCTGACACTGGTGCATGTGATGGGATGATGTAAAAATTTTTGTTGTACCGGACAGGCGAGAGACTCCATAATTCACGTAATTACCTTGTTGGAAAATCAATGCTACAGTCATACACAGAGAAAACGTAAGACGTAATAACTTTTATAAGCAAGATAGATTCATTGCACGGTCGTAAGCGTTACGTTACCCGTATATTAACTCTATTTTGGCATTTACCATTTTTTCGTGCGTGGTGGATCCGTGCGCTTAACATTACGTCAAATTACCAGGCACTTAAGATTTGTAATTATGTAATATGTGGAAGAATATTGTGAGACATGCATCAGCCAACTTGTTTATTTTATGGTGTACTGTGAACAGTATTGTAGCTACTAGTTTCATTAATATTTCGACTCAAATAATGTACCATGTTTTGGATTTGAAATTGGTTAATTTGCACTGTGGCATTCAAACTTTCAGGAGTTTCTTATCTGTCATATAGAGACATTCAAGTTTTCTTTCTCTCAGAATGGTTCTCTTAAATATTCAAGAATACTAATTTTTTATTTATTCCTTTACTCTCATTTTCAGTCTCTCCAAATTTGTACTAAAGTTTGCATTTTCGAAATATTTCATGCAGGATTTTCCCTGTTTTAAATAACAAACATTACAAAAACTCTCAATCACGACCCTCAAACCTTCTTCTGTTTTACAATCCCCCATTCAGCTATATAAGATAAATCTAGTCTGAGCACTTTTAATACTTCCGTGTTTCAAATGTCAAAAAGAGTAGATTCTAATGAATATCATTGACTATAATCGAAAATATAGCTCACATATTTTATCTCAAAAATCATTAAGGGATGATGTCAGCCAAGTTAAACCACATTTTGTTTGTATAATAGTTAGTGTCTAATTATTTCCACGTAACTACACTCGATTACGTTAGTGCGTCAGCACAGATGCAGTGACAGAATATTATGTGGCAATGTCGAAACTGCTGGCAGTGCGGTCTGAGCTGTAAGCTTTCAACGGATACGAATACCATTAATTTCACGGGTTTTCCTCTTTTCGTTTGTTGTATATTTAGCAGCTTCTGCAATGATTTGATCACTCGTTCGAAGGAGTCCTACCGAGTGTGTCGGTGTCTAACTCTGTGTGATCTAGTAACCTCAACAAACAGTCACCCTAGCCCTCAGTTTGGCTGCAGCACCACAGAAAGAAAGTAACACAAAGTTTACTTACAGACACTCGAAATGCAGTCGGCGTCTTCTTCCAGCTCCTCGACAGTGCTGTTGTTTCAGTCGTGTGGGAATTATATAGGGCACATTTCAGAACAAGCTATACGTGTCCGAGGTCAACATATCTTAACCGGAACACCTGACAGGTGCGATAGTATTTTGTTTCATCGTAACTATAAGGACGTTGTGACTTAAGATAATCGAAAGCCTTTTTTGACGTTCTACGCTCTTTTGGCCGAATAAGTTCATTGTGAATACATTATTGTAACCTTAGAAACTGCTAGTTACGTTCGTCTTGTAAAAACGAATTTCTTGCTGGATGTGAAACTTACCTGTAAATTTACATTGCTTGCCTTGACGTGGTCACTAGTTAATGATTATTTAGGATTTAGAGTTTTGTCCGTAGGGCTAAGAGAAGCGACTGAATATCGCGATTACCCATTGGTAGCCCTATCTGTATTCTATAAATGTATGTTCTAATAAAATTCACCAGGACACAAGTGTGAAAACAGTCTGTTGTTTTGAGCATGGTATTTACATTCTGATAATTTGTATGGATCGTGGTTCGTGTTTATCATGGGATGTGAGTTTGATAATACAGATGTAAAGGGGACTCCTATTTCTTGACGTCATGGATCAGGCGTTCATGCATATCGATCATTGAAATGGTGTCCAAATAGTCTAAAACATCTAGTTTGAAGCTGTGGTTCGCCTAACACTAATAGTATTCCAGCCATCGTTTACAGGTATACGGCCTTAACAAATTGAAATATATTGATGATAAACAAAACGTACAAATAAAACATAAGCCATTTCTTTTCGTCAATCCGCAGCGTAGGTTTCAAAATTGTATAAATCGTACCTGTTGTCGACCGGTCTTTTAATTTGCATCTTTATTTTTGCATTAAAAATAATGCTTTGGTGGTAAAATGAAACACTTTAGATCCCTGTTATAACGACACTGGTTTATGCGAAAACTCGTCTAATACGATACGGACTGTTACCAATTAATACTTCACGGTTCATCATGAAATTACACGCTGCAGTTGAAACAACTCTCGATTAAAAGACACAAAATATTCTCTTCTTTTCGTTACTTGATAAATACAAACACGTAATCAGCAGGCACCCTAGGGGGTTGAAATATATGTTCGTTCACATCTTTCAACCCGGTAGGTAATTCGGAATTAACTATCATTTTTTTATATAAAAGTTCGTGTTATTCAGAATGTAGAGGACACAAATATCTAATTTCACTTTCCTTGGATAATGACCACCTGTACATTAATATATGAGGATATTGTTTCATTAATATTTTATTTACTTGTAAGATGTACTTTCCTACTTTCGCATGACTATTCCTGAAATGAAATGAAACACACACACACACACACACACGTACCTTAGGACTCCTCTTCACCATTGATAGATCCGTCGCACAAGTCACTTCTTCAAAAGACACAGTACACAAAAGAGACGAGCATCCGTGCCAACCTGCAGGATTTGAAAATTTAAACCTTATATTTGAGTCTAAATTGGTTTCGTATGTAGGTACTATTTGTTTTGCATATTCTGGTAATTAAAGCCGAAGAGCCATCTTCTCCACCTCGATAACCCAATTAAATTCGAACTTTAAAAAAAAAAATTGTTCGTCTTATGTGTATTGCCTGTTTTCTTAGGCTAAAATTAACATCGATCTGTGGAAGTGGGAAGTCGTACTTTGAAATCGTGGTTTAATATTCATTAACATTAAAAATCATTGTTGTGCCAAGTTAATATTTGCTTCTTACCACACTATTAATTTTGTAAGCGCTTATGCCAAATTGCACAGCGAAATAAGCTTCATTTCTTCTGTCTGTCCGTCATTCCATTCCTTCGCCTCTCTGTTTGCATGGAAATATTTGACTCCACGTGGGTGGATTTTCATGAAGTTTTATATTTAAATCATATTATATGCACCGTCCATTTTGTAAAATTTATTATTTCGACCAACAATTCCGCAATATATTAAGAGCAAAACATATTTCTTAAATTACTGTACGAAATATACATCACTCTTAATATAGTACACATTTATTTATCTAAATACTAAATTTGTATTCAAATAATTTTGAATGTCTGTAGAGAAAATTTAATTTTCAATAAAATGTGAAAATGTTAACAGGCACTTTACGTGAAGGCCTATGTACATTTATATTAATATCTCCTCAGTTCTCCTTTGAATTTCAATTATTTTATTCAGGTTTTAGAGAAGACCAAGACATGTGTTTTATGTTTGGTGGCATCTTTCTGATAAACGTGTGCGTGTCGAGATAATTGGAAAAGTATGTCGGACAAAGGCAGGCCAGAGACAAAAATATTATGGCGTTTGAACATTAGATGTTCTAGAGTTATGGCTACAGACACACAGATCTGAATGCGTATTGTTTAGTACTTTTTGTACGCAAGAGTATGTACTGGAAAGTTTCTCATTGTTACATTTTAGAATATCTGCTGTCTTTTTGGCATTTAGAATTTTGTTTATGTGTAGTGAAGTTTTGGGCTTAGTATTACGCCATTTTAGCTTGTGCTGAACATTTGTAATTATGTGGTGTCTAGAAGAATGCTGTGATATGTATCAGTAAACTTGATTAACTGTATGACTTATTATGAACATCACTCAAACTTCTTGTTTCATTTAAGTATTTGTTACCCGAATTGGTATAATATAATGTATTTGGAATCAGATCATTCTGAATGTGGCATGGAAATCCTCAGATATATTTTTATATAGAATATAAAACACATAAAATTTGTATTTTTCTATGAAAGGTTCTTTCAATTTATTCTAATCGTAATTTTTCTGTTCCTTCCTTTACTTTCTCTTCCATCCTACCGTCATTGCATTATATTTTGTAATGTCGAAGTATTCCTTGCAGTCCCTTCACCATCTGATGTGACAAACATAACCAACAATTGACTGTCACTCACAACATTCGATCCTTCTGCTGTTCTACAAATTCTCATTTAGCCACATTTCTTGCAGGAAATCTGCGTACATTCAGTATTTCCTTACAATATACTTTATTGATTCTCTCGTTTTCTTGTCACCGTCTTTCTGGCTCCCACACCTTAACGCCGAATGTCATTCTAGATTAATTTTCAGCACTTTTCAGATTCAGAATTCACGATTTTAGAAGTAGTTGTTGCAAGAGAGGTTCACTATGCTTTTCTAAACTGATATTACTTTAGCGGAACGTAAGTACTTTGTTTGGCCGTCCTCTGTATTAAGGGTTTCCTGTCCTTCAACCCTCTCACTTTTTCGCATGTCTCTTCGGAAGTGACAACTTCAAATTTTTATGAGAATTTTGTATTTGGCAAAGCTCTTTAGCACTGTAATTTGTTCTTTTTGGGTAAATCCCCGGCGTCTGAGTTCTAATTGCCGACGTTTCGGAACTCACTATAGGTTCCATCTTCATAGGTAGCTCAATGAAGTAATGAAGATACTTCATTGACCTGCATATGAAGATGGAACCGATGGTGAGTTCCGAAACGTCGGAAATTGGAACTCAGGCGCCGGGGAATTACCCAAAAAGGAACAAATTACATTTAGAACACGGCGAAAGATTAAAAACAAGCACTGTTCACTGTTCTTACAAAATTTGTGTTTAATTTCTGTGAAGAAATTAACGACATTCAATTAGGTTGTGTGTGTTTTTCTGTCCGGAAAATTAAAGCTTATTTTTTAAAATTTTTAAATCGGTTAACCACACAAAGCAAAACACTTTCATTTACCGACCAATCACTACAGGGAAAATGTTGATGCTGTCACCCTGGAAAATGAGATTTAAAATGCAGGGTGGAAGTTTTGAGAGAAGTGGTTTTGTGTCAACTGCTATAGATGTTAGCAGAGACAGGACAGAAGTGTTTGATTAAAGAAGCTGAAATGTATAAATCATCTAAAATTAAAAATGAGCCTAAGAAATACCATGTTTCTGAGAAGATATTGGGATACAATTACAGTCGGAAATCTTTTCACTGATACCCCGGTGACTAGGCATTTTTCCCATGCACACTGAATGATAATGCTTTAGTATTCATTGCCGCTCGAAATTGGTGAGAGCATTTCTTTTTGAAGGATTCCAGGAATTGACCGTTTGTTCTTCTGGTAGAGTGACATTAGTTGAAGGTGAGTATAGACAGATTGCGGAATAATTCTGATAAGTTTGAACCGAAGTAGTGAGACCAGAACCTATTACAGTGCTAGATTTTTTCCACCAAATAACTTAGTAGGAACTTCCTGAAACCGAACCAAATTCTCCGTGTCCAGAGTTCGGCGACTATTCACATAAGCCAAGGAACGGCCTCTTTGTAGGTGAGAGTACACTATTTCTATAGAATCAGCCCATACCGCGCAGTAAACACTCTCCATCTCATTATAATAACGAACCCGCCACTGCTGTACAGTGAAATATTGTCTCTGTGTTTTGAGAATCATGCGAAGCTCACAAATTCGCTCTGATGAAGTATTTATATTTTGTCAGTGTATAAAACGTAAAGTTACATAAAGATTACATGTGACCTTAGAGGTTTAATCACTGTCGGAACCGAAAGACAATCCTTGAGTATTACAGCATTAGAATTATGAAGGCCACATTGTCTCAGTACTACAGTAAATAATAAATGCGGGTTATTACTGTCTGATACAGCCATACATTAACATTACTTTCTGATACAGCCATACATTAACATTACTCTTTGATACAGCCATGCATTAATATTACTGTCTGATACATCCTTACATTAACATTACTGTCTGATACAGCAATACATTAACATTACTGTCTGATACAGCCATACATCCACGCATTCTGTGCAATAGCACTAGTTGAGATGTGTTGTTAACTTCAAATTCCAACGACTATTTCCCCACAAAAAGCACCACGTGATCGCACTGAATTCGAGGCAAATCTTGACAAAGCAGAAAGGAGAGATTGGACAAGAGAATGTTCCCTTGCACAATTATTGGAACCGAACCACTTTCGTAACGACAGTAGGCTATTCACAAT
>Ga0123357_10001234_pt1 | contig 26850 bp, 25 predicted proteins | sample TergutEmb28metaG_FD_89873 | JGI IMG/M metagenome (GOLD analysis project Ga0123357, IMG submission 89873) | Embiratermes neotenicus P4 segment gut microbial communities from Petit-Saut dam, French Guiana - Emb289 P4 | ecosystem: Host-associated > Arthropoda: Insects > Digestive system > Gut ...
GGGCGCACCAGCAGGCCGAACTTGCGGGCGAAGTCCAGGTCGCGCTGATCGTGCGCCGGGACGGCCATGATGGCCCCGGTGCCGTATTCGGCCAGCACGTAGTCGGCCGCCCACACCGGGATCAGCTCGTTGTTGACTGGGTTGACGGCCATGACGCCCAAGTCGACGCCGGTCTTCACGTGCTCGCTGGACTGGCGCTCGATCTCGGTCTTCTTGTTGACCTGCTCCAGGTAAGCCTCGAAGGCAGGCCTCTGGGCGTCTGAAACAAGTTCGGCGGCCAGCGGCGCGTCGGGCGCCACCACCATGAACGTGGCCCCCCAAAGCGTGTCCGGCCGGGTGGTGAAGACGCGTATCACCTTGTCAGTGCCGTCGACGCGGAAGTTGACGTACGCGCCCTCGCTGCGACCGATCCAGTTGCGCTGCATCGCCAGTACCCTGTCAGGCCAGCCGTCCTCGAGTTGCTTCATGTCGTCTAGCAGCGCCTGGGCGTAGTCGGTGATCTTGAAGTACCACTGGTTCAGCACGCGCTTGGTGACGGGCGTGTGGCAGCGCTCGCACAGCCCGGCGACCACCTGCTCGTTGGCCAGCACCGTCTGGTCGTGCGGGCACCAATTGACCCACGAGTTCTTGCGGTAGGCCAAACCACGATTGTAGAACTGCAAGAACAGCCACTGCGTCCACCGGTAGTATTCCGGGTCGGACGTGTGCAACTCGGTGGACCAGTCGAGGCTGAGCCCATAGCGCTGGAAGCTCTCCTTCTGGGTGGCGATGTTCTCGTAGGTCCAGCGCGCGGGGTGCTCCCCCATGCGGATGGCCGCATTCTCGGCCGGCAAGCCGAACGAGTCCCAGCCGATCGGGTGCAACACGTCGAAGCCCTGCATGCGCCACAACCTGGCCAGGACGTCGCCCATCGCATAAGCTTCCGCATGGCCCATGTGTAGGTCGCCCGACGGGTATGGGAACATGTCGAGCACGTAGCGACGAGGCTTTGAACCATCGTCCAAAGCCTTGAACGTCCCATTTTCGAGCCAATACTGCGACCATCTCGTCTGCGCCTGGGCAGCGTCATAATTCTCACGCACCCATCTATGTTAGTGCACGCCTTGTATCTGGCTCCAGCGGTCAGGACTGACGGCCATCGCATTGATCGTCTCGCCCAAACGAATCAGCGAGTGCTCCGGATCGATCGACCGCCCCCGCTCGAGGCAGCACGTCTGCAGCGCCCCCTCGCCCGACAGCCAAGCGGCCATGGCCAGCAGACCCAGAGGAGCCACAGCCCCCTGCTGGGGGACGGCCGCCACCACCGCCCGCCACAGCGCCAACTGCTGCCGGGCTTGCTCTTGCGTCATATACGGCCAGACACCGTCGCGCACGTCACCCTCTCGCATCAGTGCCGCGAGCTCGACCAACTCGTCGCCCGACAACCAAGCCACGTCGTCCAAACCCCGCTGCAGCAGCGTCCCAGCCCGCTGGTGGCACCAATGCTGGTCATGGCGTCCCATCGCCTCCTGGGCCGCCAGCCACCGCCCGCAAACCGACTTGTCACCATCGGGCGGACCCTGCACCTGGGCCGCCAGCGCTGCCCGATCCGACAGAACCTCAAGCCCGGCCAGACGAGCTTCAGGGACATCGGTTTGCCACCTCGTCCACGGTCCGTCGTCGGCCCGGCACTGATCCGCGTCGACGACGATCACCTGATCCGCCCCGTCCAACAAGTCCGTCATCGCGCGGGCCGCCCTTTCCGCCTCGGGGACGGACGACATCCAGATGACCACCACCACGAGGTCGCCTTGCACCGCCACTGCTTGCAGACGCCCGGCGATGTCATCCGGGTGATCGATGGCCTCCGCGTCCACCCGGGCGGCCGCCTTGACGCGCCTGTCGCGCAGCGCCAAGACTATGACCGACTCGGATGGTGTGAACCCGAAAAGGTAGGGCAATATCGCCACGAGCTCCGCCGGCGTCGAAGCTTTCAGGTGTACCGGTTGATTTGTATCAGCTGTCATACCCGCATTATCGCCATGTGTGTCCGTTCGAGAAATGCCTGTGGATAAGTTTTTGAGCTCCAAAGCTGCACTAGACTTGTTCCATCATGAGTGATCGCCTCCCTGGCCAACGTTTCCAGAACCAGCCCACCTCCGCCACGCCGTCCGCCGACGACGACCGGTCGGCGCCGGCGTCAGCGACCCCATCGGCCTTGATACCACAGCGATACCGGCGTAACGCGCCGGTCATCGGCATACTCATCGGCGTCATCATCCTCGTCCTGGCCGCCATGGTGGTGTGGGCCGGCACCCGTCCCCAAAACCACAACCAGCCCGTGTCGTCCAGCCCGTCCAGCAGCCAGACGCCAGGTTTCGTCCCGTCCCCCGGATGGCAAGGTATCGAGTTCACGGCTAGCTCCCACCACGCGAAGGGCTACTGGCAGGTGTCGCCGCCCGATTACCAAAACGGTTTGGTCACCATCACGACGACGATCACCGTCGAGCAAGGGTCGCTGCCATTCGGCTTCTTCGTCCTCGACAACGCGGGCACCAACGACTACGAGACGGTCGGGGGCACCTTGGAGGAGGGCACAGTGTCAGCCGGCGACTCACAGACCGGCACCATCGTGTTCTCAATGCCAAAAACCGACTTCACTTTGTATCTGGCCACGGCCGAGGGCACCCAGATCACAGCCCTGCTGATTTCCTACTAGCAACGCCGGCTAACCGTAGCAGTACGTCTGCGCACCCTCGGTGAATGTGTTGAAAGCCGCATTGTAGCCGTCGCTGTCGCTGGCTGTGATGCCGACCAATCCGCCTTTCTGCAAAGCGGCATCCAGCTTTGTCAGGTACGAGATCATGTCCTTGAGGGACGCCGCCAGATTGCTCGGCACGTTCGTGTTCTGCATGTTCTTCGCCGCCGCCAGGAATATCTGTACGAAAGCATCGGCGGATTCGAAATCGCCGGCGTCACGAGCGCTCGTGTATTGATCCCAGGAAACGGACAGGCTCAGAGCGAACATCGTGTAGTCCATGCAGAATGGCGTCGCCATGTTCGATGTGGTCGCCGTCGGGTTCAGCGTGGGCGGCGCGGGTTGTGACGCGCTTGGCGGCGTGGCGTTATGGGACGACGACTTGCCGTCCTGCATGTACCAGGCGACGCCCACGGCAACCAAAGCGATGACCATCAACACGGCCACAATGACTTGCGGCAGTTTGCTCGCCTTCGGTGGCACAGGGGGCTGCTGCCATCCCCCGTGCACCGGGTACGACGGGTAATACGGTGGCTGACCGCCCGGGAATCCACTTTGGCTCACGGCGGCCATATTACGCCAGTCAGACGATGATCGCCTTAGACTGGTCGATCGCATGCCCCGGCTGCGGCTCGCCCGCGGCGTATCCGAGCAGCACCGACAACACGAAGCGGAAGCCGTCCGGCATACCGATCTGCCGGCACAGCGCCCGGTCCTGGAAGGCGGGACGCGTCATGGCGACGATGCAGGAATCGACGCCCAGCGAGGCGGCGGCAACCACCAGGTGGGACGCCACGATGCCGCAATCGAGATCCGGGCTCCATTGGCTCTCCAGCTCCTGCCCGGCGATCACGACGACCACGGGCGCCTTGTACGTCAGTGTGCCGCCCCGGCCCATCATGCGGTCGTAGGCCGCCGGATCGTGCTCCTTGGCGTACGCCATGCCCACTTCGTCGATCTGCCCTAGCACGGCGGGGTCGCTGACGGCGATCAAGCGCCAGGGCTGACGGTTCATGGCGCTCGGGGAGTGCAGACCGGCCGTCATGATGGCGTCGAGCACATCAGCGGGCACGGCCTTGTCGGAATAGGCGCGGCACGAATAGCGCCGCGATATCACATCGAGTGTCTCAGTTGTTGCCATGGTTCCATTGTCCTCCCCCACATTCTGCGCATTGACATCAGGTCAGGGAACGCGCGAACGTCTCGGGTAGATTGCGGGTCAGCCCGTTGATACCCCTGCCCACCTGATCGGCCGTCCAGATGAACGTCGGCTGGTCGCGCTGGGCGACGTAACCGTCCGTGAAGACCTCGTTGCGGTTTCCGGACGAATCGAAGAAGTAGATGGTCTTGCCCCGCGTGATGCCGTGCTGGGTCGGCCCCATGTCAATCTTGACGTCATGACGCGCGAACACCTGGGCGGCATGCAGAATGCTGGGCCAACCATCCTCGAGCGTGAACGCCACATGGTGCAACTTGCCGCTGTAGCCTTCGCCACCGATCAGCGCGACATCGTGACCGCGGTTCGAAGCTGACAACCACGACGCCAGAGACGTCTTCTGATGCTTCAGATCCGGGACCAGACGCTCCGTCTGGTACATCTGCATCACCTCGGTGAAGAACCGCTCCGAATCGTTCACCTCGTCACAACCCAGCAGTATGTGATCGAGCCGCGACACGCCCGCGCCCACCATGTCATCGGGATAAAGCTGTGGGTTGACGACGCCGACGTCACGCCCTACCAGGGTCTGACGGTGGTAGACCTCGACAATGTGCGTGGACGGCAACTCGATGCGCAAACCGTCGGACACGCCGAAGTTCTCACCCTTGCTCATACGCTTGACGGTGACGCCGAAGCGGCTGGCCCGCTTCTCGATCTTGTCGATGTCGTCGGCCTTGGCCACCTTGAAGCCGACTTTGACAACGCCGGTGCCGCCCTCCTCGAGGACGAGGCTGTGGTGATCCCACTCGTCCCAACCCTTGAGATAACAGCGCCCGGCCTCCTCCTGGACGAGACGCAACCCCAGCGTGTCGATGTAGTGCTTTTTCGCGGCCGCCATACCTGTGACACAGATGTGGACGTATCCAAGCCGAAGTACTCCCATTATTGCCCCTTTCAGATGAACTCTGCTGTGACGTCGCCCAATCCGTCGAACCAGGCGGAAACTGTGATGCCGGCGGTGACAGGGCACGACGCGACGATGGCGCCCGGCATGATCACATCGCCCGGCTGGAAGCCGGTGCCCCGGGCTCCCAACGTGTTGACCAGCCACACGAGGGCGTTGACGGGCGTCCCCATCACGTCAGCCCCCACCCCGGAAGACGGCAACCGGCCGTCGACAACCATGCGGCACTGCACCTTGGCCAGATCGCAGTCAGCCAGCCGCGTGGGACGCGAGCCGAGGATCACGCCCGCCGCCGACGCGTTGTCCGCTATCGTGTCGACGATGGTGACGCGCCAATCCCTGACGCGCGAATCGATCAGTTCCAGCGACGGCAACACGAAATCGACCGCCTGGATGGCCTGTGCGGCGTTGACGCCGGGCCCCATCAAAGCCTTGCCCATCACGAAGGCGATTTCCGGCTCGATCTTCGGCTGCAAAAACGCGGCTGTGTCTATGGGCATGTGCTCGGGATGGAACATGTCGTCGAACAGAAAGCCACAATCCGGCTGATCGATGCCGAACTGATCCCGCATGGCTTGGGACGTCAGACCGACCTTGTATCCCTTGACGACGGCCCCAGCCCGTATCCGGTCGTCTACCTGTATTTGTTGGATGACGTAAGCATCGTCGATCGTCAACGACGGGCACGACTCGACCAGCGGTGGGACGGACTGCTTCGAGATGTAGGCCTGGCTGATCATATGAGCGAATACATCCAGTTCCCTTGAACTGCCAGGCATCGACACCGCGTCCTCCTCGCTCTCAGCCTGCCAGGTGACATACGCCACGCTATCAGATAATGGCACCCCGACGACGCATGATGTCAAGCGTGGTGTTAGTGTCGCCCTATGGCAAGTGAAACCATGAGCAGTGTGGGTCGCGCTATTGCCATTCTGTTGGCTTTCCGGTGGCGCGACCGGGAAGTCTCCTCCGCCGAGTTGGCTCGACGAGCCGAGATACCACGGTCCACCGCCTACCGGGTGGCCTGCGAACTATCCGAACTTGGCGTGCTTGAACAGACGTCCGACGGGCAATTCCGCCTGGGCATGCAACTGTTCGAACTGGGCCAGCTGGCGTTGTTCCAGCGGGGCCTGCTTGAGTCGGCCTCTTCATACCTGGCCGATCTGTCGAACGCGACACATCAGACCGCCCACCTGGCGGTGCTCGACGGTTGCGATGTCGTCTATCTGGACATCATCAAGCCGTCGACGCCACCCCGTCTGCGTTCGCACGTGGGAGGACGGCTGCCTGCGACGGTCACCGGCGTCGGCAAAGCCATCCTCGCCTTCTCACCTCGCGAGGTGGTCGAGGCGGTGATCGAACGGGGCCTGCCCAAGCTGACCACCAACTCGATCACCGATCCTGACCGGCTGTGGGCCGAATTGGAGAAAATCCGTCAGACCGGGTTGTCGTTCGACAACCAGGAGCAGGCGGTCGGCACCAGTTGTTGTGCCGCACCCATTTTCGGGACGCACGACGAGGTGGTCGGCGCCGTGTCGGTGTCGGGCCACACGTCGAGCATCCAACTGGATCTGGTCGCGGCTGCCGTCAGATCGACAGCTGCCGGTATCTCGCGAGTCCAGGGGGCACGGGTGTAGCATTTCCGTCGGCAAGGTCTTACTGCGGACCAGAGGAGGCACCGACATGCCAAGCCAGACGCTCAAACGGCAGTTGACACTGCTCCCCGCCGTCATGATCGTGATCTCGGCGGTCATCGGCTCCGGCATCTTCACCGTGCCGGGCGAGATCATGGCCAAGGCCCAAGGCAGCGGACCCAACTTCCTCGCCTGGGTCATCGCCGGCATCTGTGCCTTCATGATGGCGAACATCTACATCGAGCTTGCCCCCGCCATGCCGCAGGCGGGCGGGGCTTATGTTTATCTGCGTAAAGCTTTCGGCGACAAAGTCTCGTTCTTCTACGGCTGGAGCAAGATGCTGGATGAGACGTCCGTCATGGCCCTGTTCGCGATCTTCGTCATGAACAACGTCAGGATCTTCTGGCCTGCCATGCCTGATTTGGCCGCCAAGAGCATCGGCACGTTGCTACTGGTCGCCTCCGCCCTGATCTGCATCCGGGGCACCAAACAGAACGCCGGTGTGACGACGGGCTTCACCATCGCCAAACTCGTCGCCCTCGGGATGATCGTCGTCGGTGGTGTGTTCGTCTTCAAGGCGATCAACTTCCAGCCCGTCGCCGATCCGACCGCTGGCTCCCTGGGAGGATGGTCGACGAGCTTCCCGGCCGCAGTGCTCGCCTGCTTCGCCTTCGGCGGCTACTACCAGCTCTGCGACATGAGCGAAGAGATCAAGGATCCCAAACGGACGCTCCCCCGGGCGCTGTTGCTCGGTATCGGCGTCATCACCTTGTTCTACATGCTCATCACTCTGGTCTGCGTCGGCACGCTGGGTGTCGACGCGCTGGGCAAGAGCAGCGCGCCAGTCACAGATGTCGCCACGAAGATCTTCGGCAGTGCCGGTGGTGCCATCGTCGCCGTCTGTATCATCATCAGCATCATCGGCGCCCTGAGCGCCCTGCAGATGGGCGCTCCGCGCGTCGGCTTTGCCATGGGCCGCGACGGCGTCTTCCTCCGCTCGTTCGCGACGCTGCATAAGCGCTACGGCACCCCCTGGGTCTCGATCGCCAGCTACACAGGCGTGGGCATCATCTTCTTGTGGACGGGCCAGTTCGGCACCTTGTTGATGATGAATGTGTTCTTCGGACGGTTCATGGACCTGCTGATCGCCGTCTCCCTGTGGTGGCTGCGCCGCAAGCAACCAGACATGGAGCGTCCGCTGAAGATGTGGGGCTACCCCGTGACCCTCATCCTGACGATATTGCTGACGGCCTTCTTGGCCAGCCAGATTGACCCGATGCAGATCGTCTGGGCCCTGGTGCTCTGCGCGATCGCCGTGCCCGTTTACTTCCTCGCCTGGCTGTGGAACAAGCATCGGGGGACGGACGCTCCCCTCGTGCTGACGTCCGACACCCCACAACCAACCGAAGCCTCTGTTTGAGCGTCTCAATATTAGTGACAGGTGGCGTCATCCTTCTGCCACCAGACGAACGGGCGCGGGTGTTCACTGGTGGCGTCCAAAAACTCACTGATCGCCGTGTCCAATTCAAGTACCTCACCGGGCGAGCCGGTTTGTGACGCCCGTCTGGAAAGCTCTTTGAAGCAACGCGCGGCCAGGTTGATCCAGCCTGTCAGGGTAGGCGTCACGTGATAGACGAACCTCGGGTTGGCCCCCAGCCACGCCTGCACATTGGTGTAGCCGTATGTGCCGCAGTTGTCCATCACCAGATGCGGGCTCAGCGACGGGGGCAGATTGGTCTCGACCGCGTTCAGAAACTGGACGAACTCTTGATTACGGTGCCTGGCGGGTGTGTGGTTGATGCCGTCGCCAGTGGCCATGCTCAGAGCATTGAACAAACAGAACGGACACTTAGGCGTGCACTCGTGCACCACTTCACTGCGCGGCTCATAGGCCGCTGACGAGGGAATCTGTGCTTGTGCGGGGTTGGCTGACGACGTGCCGTCGTCCACACAGAGCAGAATCGCCCGCTCTTTCGGGGCCATATAAAGGCCGATCACGGCCACCAATCTGGTTTCGAAATCGGGGTCTGCGCCCATCTTGAACGTGTTGACCGAGTGTGGTTTGACTCCCACTGCCGTCCACACCCGCTGTACGGTTGCTGGCGATACCCCGAATTTGGCCGCCATCGCGCGGCACGACCAGTGGGTCTGGTCCGGTGGTGTCTCGTACATCGTGGACCACACGATTTGCTTGATCCGCTCCTGGCTGATCGTCTGCTTGCGTCCTCGTCCAGCTCGCACCTGGGCGAACCCGACCAGCCGGTCGGTCTCGTAGCGGGAGCGCCACCGTTTGACCGTGTTTATCGAGACGGCGAACCGCTGGGCGATCTGGCCATTCGGCACGCCCTCTGCCGCCGCCAGCAGCACCCTGGCCCGCACAACCTCGCGCAGCGGCAAGGATACGGCCCGCGCGGTCCTCTCGAGAACAGTGCGGTCGTCCTGGTGCATCTCAAGCGCCGGTGCTGCATGTGTCATGCTGCCAGAGTACCATATTTATATATCATTTAATTGTGAGACACTTATGTTCTTCGAACTGCAAAATTGCACTTGTACCACATCTTGTTAATATGTCAATATTCACCAAACTATTGCACCGGACCGCAAACGCTTGCAGTGACGACGCTGATGAATAGGCATTTGTCTAGGCAATATATTGGTCACTACAGCACAGATCAACCATATATCTCCATTCTTCCGACACGACAAATCGGCGATTTTGCATCTTCGCGAAAAGGTGTAGAGTAACCGATTGCCTCACAGAAAGGGAATCAAAGTGGATAGTTTTAACGTGGCTATTGACCGTCTTGGGACGGCCTGCATCAAGTGGGATTTCCGCGAGTCGACCTATGGTATAGCTGATCTACTTCCATTCTCGATCGCCGACGCCGACTACCGGGTCAACCAACCCATTCTCGACGCCTTGAAAAAGCGCATCGACAGTGGAGTCATCGGTTACACGGACATCGATGAGAGCTATCTCTCGGCGATCGCCGGATGGGTCGGGCGGAGGCACGGCTGGGACATCGATCCTGAATGGATCGTGCCCACAGAAGGCATCGTGCCGACGCTTGCCAACATCATCGAGGCCTTCACCAAACCAGGAGACGGGGTGATCGTACAATCTCCGATTTATGACCCCTTCTTCACCGTCATCAAGGCCACAGGCCGCACCGTTGTGGAAAACGATCTCATCAAGGACGACGATGGCTACCACATGGATCTGGACGGTCTTGAAAGGATTGCGGAGGCAGGCGCGAAGCTCCTGCTCCTCTGCAGCCCTCACAACCCGGTATGCCGTCTTTGGACGGCGGCCGAGCTCGAACAATTGGCCGCGGTTTGCATCCGTCACCAGATTCTCGTCGTCAGCGACGAGATCCACTGGGATCTGGTGCTCGGCGGCCGCAAACATGTCACCATGGGCGTCATCCCCGGTATCCATGACCAACTGATCGTTGGCACATCGTGCAGCAAGACATTCAACATGGCCGGTCTTGAGACGTCCAACTTCATCGTCCCCAATCCGGATCTGCGCAAGACGCTGCGCGATTTCCTGTTCGGACGATACCTGTTCTGCCCGAACACACTCGGCCTCGAAGCCGCCAAAGCTGCCTGCAACACGGGTGACGAATGGGTGGACGAACAGACAGCCTTCCTCACCCACAACGCGGACATCGTCTGCGATTTCGTGGCTGAGCAGTTGCCCAAGGTCACCGTTGCCAAGCCAGAAGCCACTTACCTGCTCTGGTTCGACATGACCGCATATGGGCTGACCAGTGACGAACTGGTGCATCTGATCGCCGAACACGGCGCCGGCTTGAACAGCGGGCATCACTACGGCGAGCGGTACGACGGGTACGTTCGGATGAACATCGCCTGCCCAATCGAACAACTGACTGCTGGCTTGAACTGCATCAAGAACGCGCTTGACAGCATTGACCAGCACTAACCGCTAAAAGGAATACTCACATGGATAAGCAAGTATTAAGACGTCAATTGACGTTGTTCCCCGCCATAATGATCGTCGTTTCGGCCGTCATCGGCTCCGGCATCTTCTCGGTGCCAGGCGAGATCATGGCCAAGGCCCAAGGCAGCGGACCCAACTTCCTTGCCTGGGTCATCGCCGGCATCTGTGCCTTCATGATGGCGAACATCTACATCGAACTAGCCCCAGCCATGCCACAGGCGGGCGGCGCGTATGTTTACCTGCGCAAAGCCTTCGGCGACAAGCTCTCGTTCTTCTATGGCTGGAGCAAGATGCTGGACGAGACGTCCGTCATGGCCCTGTTCGCCATCGTGATCATGAATAACGTGAAGCACTTCTGGACGGGTATGCCGGACGTGGCGATGAAAGGCATCGGCACGCTCCTGCTGATCGCCTCCGCCCTGATCTGCATCCGCGGCACCAAGCAGAACGCAGGCGTGACCACTGGATTCACGGTTGCCAAGCTTTTGGCTCTCGGCATGATCATCGTCGGCGGCGTGTTCGTCTTCAAGGCGATCAACTTCCAGCCCGTCGCCGATCCGACCGCCGGCTCCCTGGGAGGATGGTCGACGAGCTTCCCGGCCGCGGTGCTCGCCTGCTTCGCCTTCGGCGGCTACTACCAGTTATGCAACATGAGCGAAGAGGTTAAAGATCCAAAGCGGACACTGCCCCGGGCTTTGCTGCTCGGTATCGGCGTCATCACCTTGTTCTACATGCTCATCACCTTCGTGTCGGTTGGCACGCTGGGTGTCGACGCCCTGGGCAAGAGCAGCGCCCCTGTGACCGATGTCGCCACGAAGATCTTCGGCAGTGCCGGTGGTGCCATCGTCGCCATCTGTATCATCATCAGCATCATCGGCGCCCTGAGCGCCCTGCAGATGGGCGCTCCGCGCGTCGGCTTTGCCATGGGCCGCGACGGCGTCTTCCTGCGGTCGTTCGGAATGCTGCACAAGAAGTATGAGACCCCTTGGGTCGCCATCGCATGCTACACGGTCATCGGTATCATCTTCTTGTGGACCGGCAGCTTCTACACCTTGTTGATGATGAATGTGTTCTTCGGACGGTTCATGGACCTGCTGATCGCCGTCTCCCTGTGGTGGCTGCGCCGCAAGCAACCAGACATGGAGCGCCCGCTGAAGATGTGGGGCTACCCCGTCACGCTCATCCTGGTCATTCTGCTGACGGCCTTCTTGGCCAGTCAGATTGACCCGATGCAGATCGTCTGGGCCTTAGTGCTCTGCGCGATCGCCGTGCCCGTCTACTTCCTCGCCTGGTTGTGGAACAAGAAGCATCCAACAGAAGGCGGTCCGGATGTGTTGCCAGCAGACTCCCCCGAGCCAGCTGAAGTGACAGCGTAAACACGCACGGATAACCCAGGAGCTAGAGCCAGCCTGGGAATCTTGGCCCCGTTCCTGTGAAGGACGGGGCCAAGTCCGTGGTTAAGCTCGATTACGCCAAATGGGCCGGGCATGGTTGACTTAGGCCATGTTTATTGGAGCTGGGACAGTCATCAACGTCTCGACTATTCTGGTGGGCGGGGTGATCGGCCTGCTGGTGGGACGACGATTTCCCAATCGGGCACGCGAGTTGGTCACCCAGGTACTGGGGTTGTTCACCATCGTCATCGGGGCCCAGTCCATCGCGTCCGGCCTCTCACCCGCCTTTGCCGCCGAAGTTGGTGCCAGCGCCAGTTCACTCATCGTACTAGGGTCACTGCTTGTCAGCGCGGTTGTCGGGTCTCTGATCAGGCTCGAGGATCGCCTCGCCGGTCTCACCGAGCGACTGCGCCGCAGGTTTGCCATCAGAAGCTCTTCGTCAACTTTCGCAGAGGGTGCGGTGACCTCGACACTGGTATTCTGCGTCGGGCCACTAGCCATCCTCGGCTCGCTGGCTGACGGCTTGGGCACCGGGCCTCAGCAGTTGCTGGTAAAGGCGACCATGGACGGCTTCGCCGCTATCGCTTTCGCCTCGAGCTTCGGTGTGGGGGTCTTGGTATCCGTCATCCCCCTGGGTTTGTATCAGGGCTTGCTGACGGTGGTGGGCGTCCTGGCCGGCAACGTCTTGTCAGCGGGACAGATCGACGCCATCACCGCTACGGGAGGAGTGATCCTGCTCGGGCTTGGCCTACGACTGGCTGGTATCAAACAAATCCCGGTCGGAGATCTGCTACCGGCCCTGGTGTTAGCCCCGGCACTGACGGCCCTGGTCGGCGTGCTCAGATAACGACGAGAGCAATGGTTTTGTGAACGGTCAAGGCATTACGTGCCCCCTACCCAACCACAGGATTGGCGAACACAACCGCTTACCGTGATGGCTTCAGCGGTAAATGACCAAAATCAACTTCCGTACCGGTGACAGGCCCGCGAAACGGGCGCGGCAGCACATTTTGAGTGCTTATCAACCACGAAATCGGGGTTTTCGTCCACCTAGCCCAATCCAGATGGACTAAAAGTCCAATCTCGTGATACTGTCGCTGGATGGATCGACATCTTGGCACCGTTTTCACCACCGCCCAAGCCCGCTCTGCCGGGCTTAGCGCCAACCAACTCCGCGGAGCCAGGTTCTCGCGCGTCTGCCAAGGTGTCTACACCACCGGTGACCCATCCGACACCATGATCCGGGCCAAGGCGGCTCTATTGGTGGCCGGGCCGGGCGCATTGCTGGGCGGGCTGACAGTGCTGCGGGCACTTGGCGTCTGGCTGCCGGAGACGCGGCTTGACGATCAGCGCGTGCACGTCGTCATCCCACCGGGCAGACCCGGTCCCACGACGAAAATGATCAAGACGATCAGGACGTCCACAATCCTGGAGCCGATCGACTTCGGCGACATGATGGCCGTCCACCCAGCACAAGCCTGGCTGCAAATCGCGTGCGACATCCCGGCGGACGACCTGATTGTCGCCGCCGATTCGCTCATGCGCCGCAAGGAGACCCTGGCGACACGGTCCGAAATCGAGTTTGTGCTCACGCGGGTGCCCGGACACCGTGGCGCCGCCAAAGCGAGGCGCGCTCTGGCACAGGCCTGCGAGCGCGTGGAGTCTCCGCAGGAAACCCGGTTGCGTCTGGCATTGGTGGCGGCCGGCCTGCCGTGTCCGCTCGTTGACTACGAGATACGGCCGCGCCCGGGTACCAAACTCTACCGGCTCGACATGGCGTACCCCGATGCGAAACTGGCCGTGGAGTACGACGGCGAGGTGCACTCGAAGACGGCGCAAAAGATGCAGAACGATCGCACCCGCCGCCGCGAGATTGAAGACGCCGGTTGGCGGATCATCACCGCCACCGCCACGGACGCGCCCAAATTCGAAGCGGTTATCGCGTCGACCAAGTCCGCGCTGGCCCGACGCACCTCAGCTGCACCACGTTAGCCCGACGAGATCGGACTTTTAGTCCATCTGGGCCAACTTGAGTGGACGAAAAACCTGATCTCGTCGTCAACCCAGGGTTAGCTGGCAACTCAAACCATGTGTCCTGCCGTTATTGCGCGCCGACGGGCAGTCAGGTAGAGTGGGATACCGCTTCGGGGCATTGGCGCAGTTGGTAGCGCGCTTCCATGGCATGGAAGAGGCCAGGGGTTCGAATCCCCTATGCTCCACCCTCTCGCGTACAACCGATTGAGACGACCGGACAAGCCCAGGTAGCTCACAAAGCAAAATCACAGGATATGGCAACTTGTGCCGTTTTGCCTGGTCAACACTGCGATGCCAGACCCAAGTCTCGACGGCGCCTTTAGCCCGGATTGGCCGGGACGCCTCGTAGAACGCAATACTGGAGTAAGCATTCGTTGCGATACATGTCGCGACGAGACGCCGCCAACAGGTGTGGATTTGGTGGCGTCTGAATCGAAAAGAGCAAGCAGTGACAGTAACGGCCAAACGAGCACGAATCCTGTTACAAGCCGGCGTCATCGTCACGCTGAGCATCGCGCTGCTCAGCATCGCTCCAGCGGCCCAAGCCGACAGCCTCACCGACAAGAAGAATGCCACCCAGACCAAAATCGACCAGAACAAGGCCCAGACAAGCCGCGATCAGACGGCGCTGAACAAAGCGGCGGCCGCTTTGCTGAAGACCCAGCAAGACCTGGTCACAGCCCAAGCCGATTTGGTTGACAAGCAACAGGCGACGCAGGATGCGCAGGCCGAGGACACCAGACTGGCGGGGGTCGCCGCCCAGGCGCAGCGAACTCTGACCACCAGGCAAACCCAATTGCAGACGGCCCAACAGGCGGTGGCCGACGGCGAGGCCAATATCGAGAAGCAGCGCCAGCAGACCGGTTTGGTGGTACAGATGACAGCCCAGCAAAACACCACGCTGCTGTCGCTCTCGATCATTCTGTCCAATTTCGATGTGGCGCAGATGAACAACCGCATGCAGTGGGCCAGCACGGTGCTGGACGCCAGCCAGAATGCCATGGATCAGCTGTTGCAGGCGCAGACGCAATTGCAGCAGGCGCAAGACAAGGCACAACTGGCCGAACAGGCCGCCACGGACGCGCATACCAAGGCCCAACAGGCTTCACAAGCCGCGTCCGCCCATCTCGTCAGCACGCAGACGGCGGCGGCGACTGCCCGGCAGGCTCAGACGACCGTGACCGCGCTGCTGGACGCCAACAAGAAAGCCCAAGCCACAGCCAAAGCCGTCGTCCAAGCCGACAAGGCGAAGCAGACTCAGCTGAAGCAGCAACTGGCGCAGATCGAACAACAGATCAAGGACGCCGAAGAAGCGGCCAAACATGTGGACAACCCCCCCGCGCCGGCGCCGACGCCATCGGGGTCAGGCGCCACCCCGAGCCAGGCGAAGGCCATCGCCTTGAGCTTGCTGCCCAACTATGGCTTCAGCTCCAGTCAGTACAGCTGCCTGGTCAACCTGTGGAACTACGAGAGCGGCTGGCGCTACAACGCCCTCAATCGCTCGTCCGGGGCCTATGGCATCCCGCAGTCCCTGCCCGCTTCCAAGATGGCCAGCGTCGGTTCCGACTGGCGCACCAACGCCACAACCCAGATCAAGTGGGGCTTGGGCTACATCAAGTCCCGCTACGGCAGCCCCTGCGGCGCCTGGAGCCACGAGCAGAGTCACAGCTGGTACTAGTGCACACTAGACTCCCCCGCTAAGCGCCCGTCCCAGAAAGTCTTTCAGGTCACCGGATTCGCCGTCCTTGCCCCCGTGCCCCACTATCAACGGCGGTGGGCTGGGTTGCAGGCTGACGCCGCGCAGCTTGGTGACGAGGCCGCCGAACACCGTCAGCGAGTAGTAACCGCCGTCCACCCCGACGGCCACCGAGTGATCGGCCTTGATGTACCAACCCCGGACGTTCGTCCTGACCACTTGCCCGGACGTCGTCCGCGCCTTCAGACCAACCGGCGGCAGCCCCGCCTCGCCTACTTGTCGGACGAACTCGTCGATCAGTTTCTGGGCTTGCTGCGACTCCCTCCGCTGGGTGGCCGCCATCAACTCGGCCCGCACCCGCGCCGATCGCTGACGTTCCTCCATGACACCGAGCGTATCAGAGGCAAGAACCCCCGGCCGCGATGACCGGGGGTCCCATTTCGTGCCAGTTCAGTGACTTCAGGCCTTCGCGCCTTCGTCGACCACGTGCCCGGTGTTGACGGCGACCTTGCGCGGCTTGGCCTCCTCGGCCACCGGGATCGTCAACGTCAACACGCCGTCGACGTAGTTGGCTTCGATCTTGGCCAGATCGAGCCCGCTGCCCAGCGAAATCTGGCGGGCATACGTGCCGAAGCTGCGTTCGCGGCTGACCCAGCCGTTCTTGTCGCCATCCGTCTCGACGACCTCGGCGGCACGTTCGGCACGCACCGTGAGCGTACGGTCGTCCACGTCGATGTCGATGCTCTGGGGGTCGACGCCCGGGAGGTCCATCTTGACGGTGAACGTGTCGCCATTGCGGTACAGGTCCATCGGCATACGGACGTCCGTCGCCACCGACCGGCCGACGGTCGTGAAAAGACGGTCGAGATCCTTGAAGGGATTGTATGGGGTTGTCATTTCTGTCATCTTCTTCCTGTTGTCTTGTGGGCGCTTCATCAGCGACTATGCAATCCAACCACTCACCCGGGGTCAATATTCCCAAAGTTGAGTGCAATACGCTCAACTTTAATGAAAGTGGACTACGCGGCACAGGCAGTAAACTGATCTGATACGTCAGGCTGACCCGAGAGAGGTAACCCAGATATGGCCGTCAAGGCGACACCACCAACAGGCGTCGGACGGGCGCTCGTGCCATCGGAGCGGACGCGGGCCGGCATCGTCAAACGCCTGGCCGGTCACACCGGAGCCATCACCACCGCCGTGGTACGAGCTATCGACCAGAACTTTCCCTGGTACGGCGAACTAGGCGCCGACGAGCGCAGTTGGATCTCCATGATCGCCAACGCCGGAGTCGAGAACTTCGCCGGCTGGTTCGACGACGAGACCAACCGCGACGTCGACCCGGCCGCCATCTTCAACGTCGCCCCGCGCTCAATGACCCGCAAACTCAGCCTGCGCCAGACCGTCGACTTGGTGCGCACGTCCATATCGATCATGGAGGAGCAGATCGAGGCGTTGATGCCGAAGGCCGACCGTCTGCCCCTGCAAACCGCGCTGCTGTACTACTCGCGCCAGGCCGCCTTCGCCGCCGCGGAGGTGTACGCCCGGGCGGCCGAGTCGCGTGGCGCCTGGGACGAGCACGTCGAATCCCGGATTGTCGACGCACTGGTGCGCGAGACCGCCGACGAGGCGCTGCTGTCGCGGGCCTCGACGCTGGGCTGGCCGGCATCGGTCCCCGTCACCGTCATCGTCGGCGACAAGCCTGCCGTGGGTGATCCCGTCGACGCCATCCACAAGGAGGCCGAACGCCACGGCCACGCCGCCCTCGCCGCTCTGCAAGGCGAACGGCTGGTCGCGGTGGTCAGTAGCTCCGGCTTGGTGGACGACGAGAGCGCCGTGCGGGTTGCCGACGACCTCAAGGTTTGCTTCGGGGCGGGACCAGTCGTCGTCGGCCCGGTCGTCGCCAACCTGGCCCAGGCCCATTTATCGGTCGTCGAAGCCGTCTCCGGCGTGGCGGCGGCACCCGGCTGGCCAGAAGGCCCGCATGTCATCGCCGCTGGCGACCTGCTGCCAGAACGGGTGCTGGCCGGCAACAGCCAGGCCCGCCGGACACTGGTGGACGACGTCTTCACCCCGCTGTCTGACGCCGGCAGCGACCTGCTGGACACCTGCGTCGGCTTCCTCGACCACAGCGGCAGCATCGAGGCGACGGCCCGCGATTTGTTCGTCCACCCCAACACGGTGCGTTACCGCATCAAGCGCATCCACGAGGTGACGGGCTACTCCCCCGTCATCGCCCGCGACGCCTACGCGCTGCGCCTGGCCATCACTTTGGGACGGCTGGGCGATCGCTGACCGGCGGGCGCGGCCCGAAAATCTGTGTCCCGATTCGCACCACTGTGGCGCCCTCCTCGATGGCCCACTCGAAGTCCGCTGACATGCCCATCGACAACTCGTCCCAGGCGGCACTGGCGATGCCGTCGTCCCGCAACCGTCCCCGCAACTGGCGCAACGCCCGGAAGCAGCCCCGCACCGCCGCCTCATCCGGGCTGTTGACCGCCACCGTCATCAAGCCGACTGGCCGCAGCGAGGCGTAGGGCGCCAGACCGCGTGCCAGCGGAACCACCTCGTCCGGCGCCACGCCGTGTTTGGACGCCTCCCCCGAGGTGTTGACCTCTATCATGACGTCGATGCCGCGCCCCAAGGCTTGCAGACGGCGGTCCAGCGCTTCTGCGACACTCAACGATTCGAGTGCCTGGAACGAGGCGGCCCAGCGGGCTGCCAGCGATACTTTGTTCGATTGCAGCGGCCCGATCAACACCCACCGGAAGCCAGGCAGTGCCTCGGCTTTGGCCGCCAGTTCTTGGGGACGGTTCTCGGCGAAGCTCGTGAAGCCGCCAATCCTGGACACCCGGGAAACCGACTCAGCCGGGCGTGTCTTCGACACCGGCAATACCTCGACATCGCCGGGATCGCGTCCTGCCCGCCGGGCGGCGTCGGCCACACGGGCCCGCACGCTCGCGATGCGGCCAGCCAGCGCCTGGTCGTCCGTCATGGCCAGCGCGCCGCCAGCGAGATGACGCCCAGCCCGGCGATGATGGCGAACAGCAGCGCCATGCCCGCGAAGCGCTCCGTGATCTCGGACATCTGCTTGTCGTAGCCGATGTCGCTGGCGATGGTCTGGTAGACGGCCGACAGGTCCTGCGCCGATGACGCCGAGAACTTCTTGCCGCCTGAGATCTTCGCGATGTTCATCAGTTCGGCGTGGTCGACGGGGACGTACTGGCGTTGGCCGTCCTGGATGATGTAGCCGTTGGGCGTGCCGTAGGCGATGGTGTAGACGGGCACGCCCTGGTCGGCGGCTGCCTGCGCGGCGTCGGCCGAGTCCCGGCCCGTGTTCGTCGATCCGTCGGACAACAAGACGATGGCGCCTGGCGCGGGGTCATCCGGATGTTTGGGATCAGACGGGGCCAGCGTCAGCGCCTTCAGCGACGTGTAGATGCCCTCGCCGATAGCCGTGGACGGTTGCAGCTGCAACGCCTGGATGGCCCGCTTGGCCGCCCCCCGGTCGGTCGTGGGGGCCATGACGATATTGGCCGTGGCTGCGAACGAGACCACCGACAGGTTGAAGCCGATCGGCAACATGTCGACGAAGCCCTCGGCCGCCTTCTTCTCGGCGTCCAGACGGTTCGGCGTGATGTCCTGGGCCTCCATGGACATCGACACGTCGATCGCCACGACGACGGTGGCCCGCTCCTTGGGGACGTCCACAAGCGCCGCCGGCTCGGCGAAGGCCAGCACGAGCGCCGCCACCGCGATCAACGAGGCGACGACTGAGAAGTGGCGCTTCCATGAGGATTCAACCGGTAACAACCGCCCGACGCGCTGCTTGTGCCCGGCCTGGCGCAGCGCTAGCGACAAGCCGATGTACAACATGGCGATGACCGGCACCAACACAATCCACCACAGCCGGTCGGGACGGATGAACGTCAGTTGTAGGGCTATCATCATGGCCACCTCGCCGCCATCGATACCGCGCCAAGGGCCGCCACGACCGCACATGCCAGCGCGTAGAGCGCCCAGCGGGCGGTGACCTCCTTGGCCTGATCCTCGTATCCTACCTCGCTCTTCAGCGACGAATAAACCTTGTTCAGTTGCCCGGCCGACGCCGCGTCCAGCGCCTTTCCGCCCGTGATCTGGGCGATCTGGGCCAGCGTCTGCTTATCGGGGGCCACGTTGTTGCGCTCGCCGTCCAGATCGACGTAGCCGTTCTCTGTGCCAAAAGCGATCGTGTAGATGGGCACCTTCTGGTCCTTCGCCGACTGCGCCGCCTCCAGCGGGTCGTAGCCCTTGGTGTTCGTGCCGTCGGAAAGCAGGATCATCAGGGCCGGAGCCGGGGTGTCGTCGTTGCCGTTCGTCGGCGCCTGGGCGATCGTGTAGAGGCCGACGTTGATCGCGTCGCCAATGGCCGTGCCGTTCTGGATGTCGATGGTGTCGATCATGCGCTGCACCATGCCGCGGTCCGTGCTCGGGGCGCCCAGTGACGACGGCGATCCGCTCAGCGAGACGACCGACACGTTGTACTGCGGCGGCAACTGGTTGACGAAGTCTGACGCCGCCTTCTTCTCGGCGTCCAGCCGATTGGGCGAGACGTCCGTCGCCTTCATCGACTGGGAACAGTCGAGAATCAGCACGATGGTGGCGCGCTCGCGGGGCACCTTCTCGATGCCGACCGGCCGGGCCCAGGCGCCGCTGATCAGCACCAGCGAACACAGCGCCATCGCCACGCTGACGTGCCGTCGCCACTGGCTCTGCTTGGGCAGGACGGCCGCCAGGATGCCGGTGTTCGTGTAGCGGATGCCGGACCGCTTCGACAGGTGCAGCCCGATGATGTACAACGCGATGAGAAGCGGCAGCGCCAGCAGTGCCCACAGTCTCAAAGGAGAGAAGAACTCGAATGGACCGACGGGAACAGGCACGGTGTTCACTTGGTCACCCCCTGCGGCGGCACGTGCAGCACGGTGGCCGTGCGGCGGTAATTGAGGACGAAACGGGCGATGTCCTGCACCCAGTCGCGGTCGGTGGCCAGCTGGATGTGGCCCACTCCGCACCGTCTCATGGCGGCGGCGATGCGTGTCCGTTGCTGGGCTGACGCCTTATCGACCAGTGCCCGCGCCTTGGGGTCCGATGTGTTGACGTAGCGCTGGAAGTCCGTTTCGGGGTCCTTGATCAACAGTTCGCCGACGTCCGGGAAATCCAGCTCCGCGGCGTCCACCACCTCGATGCAAAGCACCTGGTTGCGCACCGTCAGACGGCGCAGCGGACGCTCCCAATCCGGTGGCGTGTTGGGGTCGACGACCTCGTCGCCGGGCGTCAGGAAGTCGCTGACCACCACGCGCAGACCGCGGCGGCGCTGGGCGCGGTTCATCTGTTCGATGCCGTCCGCCAACCCGAGCTTGCCCGGGGCGTGGTCTTGCACGATCGGCTCCTCGAGCATCTTGCCCAGCAGCGCGTAGAGGGCGTTGCGACCGGAGCGGGCCGGCATCCGCTTGATGACGTCTGGACGAAGGATCATGCCGCCGAACCGGTCGCCGACCTTCTGCGAGATGAAACCGATGGTGGCGATCGCGGCGATGCCGAGGTCGCGCTTGGTCACCCCGGCCGTCCCCCAGTTCATCGACGGGGTGACGTCCAGAAGCGCCCACACCTCCAGCTCGCGGTCTGCTACCGAATCGCGCACATGGGGGACGGTCGTGCGGGCCGTCACAGCCCAGTCCATGCGTCGCACGTCGTCCTGACCCGGCACGTAGATGCGGGCGTCGCCCGGCTCGGAGCCCGGCCCCGGCACCAACCCCAGGTGGTCTCCCTGCAGGAAGCCCTCCAATCGGCGGACGATGGTCAGCTCCAGTCGGCGCATGGCCGCCTCGGGGGCCAGCTTGTGCAAGGCGATGGTCTGGCCGGTCGGCGCCTTGAGCAGCGTCGACACCGCCGCGTCGTCACCAGACTTATCCGGCGGCGGGGCGAATTCGGGCCAGGCTTGGGCTACAGTCACTAGCGCCTCGGTTGGTTGGCCGTCCAAACCGGCGTCGGCGCTGGCACCATGGCCAGGATGCGCTCGACGATCTGCAGGGCCGGGATGTTGTCGGCGATGGCGTCGAAGCTCAGCGTGATGCGGTGGGCCATGACGTCGCGGGCGACGGCCTGCACGTCCGACGGCAGCACGTAGTCGCGGCCGTGGATCAGGGCCAGGGCCCGGCTGGCGGACGTCAAACCAAGTGTGGCGCGAGAAGAGGCGCCGATCGAGATGACCTTCTCGAGGTCGGGCATGCCGAAGTCCACCGGGTTGCGGGTGGCCATGACGAGCCGCACGATATATTCGGCCACCAGGTTGTGGACGAACACGTTCGACGCCATGTCCTGCAGATGCAGCGTCGTCGCCGGATCGAGCACCGGATCGGCCTGCGGCGGCTTGATCGACATGCGGCGCAGGATCTCGAACTCCTCGTTGCCCTTCGGGTAAGGCACGTCAACCTTCAGCATGAAGCGGTCGCGCTGGGCCTCCGGTAGCGGGTAGACGCCCTCGGACTCGACGGGGTTCTGGGTGGCGATGACGATGAACGGCTTGGCCATCGGGTACGTCGTCCCGCCGATGCTGACCTGCCCCTCGGCCATGACCTCGAGCATGGCGGCCTGCACCTTGGCGGGGGCGCGGTTCACCTCGTCGGCCAGCACGAAGTTGACGAAGACGGGGCCGAGCTCCACGTCGAAAGTCTCCTTGGCCATCGAGTAGATCCGGGTGCCGACTATGTCGGACGGCACCAGGTCGGGGGTGAACTGGATGCGGGCGAACTTGCCGCCGACGACCGTCGCGAAGGTGCTGACGGCCAGTGTCTTGGCGGTGCCGGGCACGCCTTCGAGCAGGATGTGGCCCTTGGCGAGCAGGCCGACCATCAGTTGCTCGACGAGGTGTTCCTGGCCGACGATCACCCGCTGCACCTGGGCCAGCGCGCGGCCGATTACTTCTGCCGCCTGCGCCACGCCGAACTGCTGTCCTTGGCCTTGGTTGGGATCGCCGACACCGCTGCCCGCTCCGAAGGCCGCGACATCCTGCTGGGTGGGGACGGGCACATCGCCCGCCGGATAGCTGCTCACTGATTTTCTCCTTGATGTGCACTGGATGCTCACATCATGTTACCGTGTCGGCGGTGGCGTCACTGTGAATGACCGTTTGCCACAGGCAATTTACAGACATGAGAAAGCTTGCCAAACGGTCACAGGTCATCTCCACCGATGTAAGGTTGAATGCAATGTCAACCGATCAGATCCCGCCGGAGCCGCCACTGGGCACCGTCAACCCCGAATACCCGGACCTGCCGAACCCGCCCGGCACCGGCGAGACCTACCCGCCACCACCATACGGCGCTCCTCTGTTGCCCGACGACCCGCCGGTGATCGGCGGTTTCTGGTTGGACGGAAGATTGGCGGCCCGTGCCAGCGGCATCACCTTCTTGGCCCATGAGGCGGGTCCTGGCCATCAGGCTCCCGTCATGCTGATCGTGCTGAGCCAGGGCGCCGCCGAGGACGCCGCGGCCCGCGACCGACTGGCTGGCGAGGTGAACAAGATGCACGCCGACACCGTCATCGCGCGGGGCGGCGCCGGGCAGGACGACGGACGTCTGGCCAACAAGTTCCGCGCGGATGTGGACGAGCCGATCCCCTCGGAGGACGTGCCCATCGCCCCCTGGGTGGCGCTTGCGTACGACGGTTCGGTGGACGCCATTGCCGAAGCCGACCGCGTGATGCGCAGCGTCGACTTGTCGAGCACCCCACCGTTAGGGGCCGTGCGCGGCCCCAGTTTCCAGTTGCCGTGGATCAACAAGATCAAGCCAGGCAACTGGCGGCGCTGGCCCCTGCCGTGGCCCAAGCGCCGAGATCGTGCCAGCTGGGTGCCCATCCTGGTGTCGTGGTTGATGATGCTGGTGCTGGCGGCGCTGGCGCTGCTGATCATCGTCCTGCTGTTCCAGAACCCTCCCCCGCCCTCCGGCGGTGGCGGGGACGGTGGCAGCTCGACGTCGTCACCCTCTATGGCGGGCAGCGGTTCCGGCAGCCCCAACGAATCCGGCAACGGATCCGGCAGTCCCACCCAATCCAGTGGCAGCGAGGGCGCCTCCCAATCGCCGGGCGGCCACGACTCGCCGACCAAATCGGCGTCGATGATGTCGCCGGAGACGGGCTCGGCCAACACCGGGGAGCCCAGCCGCAACGAAAATCTCTAGCCACTCGCCGATGCTTAGACTGAGCACCCTGGATATCGTGGCGGTCAGCTTATGACGGTCTCACCAGATTGGCAGCCTCCCCAAGTAGGTAGAGCGCTGCCCCGGTTTGAGCTGTCGGTTACAAACGTCGCCAAATTTGGGGAGGACGGGGTTGGGCGACAATTCTGCGCATCGGGCGAAAAGATCCCATGACCGCGAGTCAACCGGTAGACTATTCCGAGAACCTGGGGCGCTAGCTCAGCCGGTCAGAGCAGGGGACTCATAATCCCTTGGTCGGGAGTTCGAACCTCCCGCGCCCCACAGACTCCGTACGTCGTGATCGTGAGAGGTGTCGATGGCTGATATCTGGAAGGTATTGCAAAACCGGATAGACCAGAACGGCATCCGGATCGATCGTCCGAAGGGATCGAGCCATCCTCGATTCCCGAATCTGGTGTATCCGCTGGACTACGGTTTCATCCCGGCGACGACCGCTTCAGATGGCGGCGGGGTCGACGTGTTCGTTGGCACGCTGGGCGAGCACAAGATCACTGGCCTGCTAGCCACTTTTGATCCGGGCAAGGGCGACGCTGAGATCAAGGTGCTGTACGACTGCACACCGGACGAGACGCGCTGTGTGATGGGCTGGCTGAACCAGATCGTGGCCGTTGTCACAGTACCAAACGAGTCGGCAGGCCTGTCTCAGCGCCAGGACCGCAGGCACATCCCGGTGGGCACGGAAGCATGGGACATCCTTGGCGTGGACGGACAGCCGACCGGACGAGTCGTCACGAGGAACGTGGGCGGCGGCGACCCGGAGTCGAATCTACAGCCGGGTGAACGTCACAAGGTCGTCATCGCGTGCGTGTTCGACCCGGACGGGCGGCTGCTGATCCAACAACGTACTCCGACTAAGGTCGATTGGCCAAACTTCTGGGATTTGACGGGCGGTTCGGCGTTGAAGGGTGAGACCTCGCAGCAAGCCATCTCGCGCGAGTTATCTGAAGAAGTTGGATTGCATCTGGACTTTTCAGTTCAGGTGCCCCATGTGACCCTGACAACACCGACTGCATTCATCGATATCTACTTGGCTGACGTCCCTAGTATTGATCTAACCAAGTTGGTACTCCAAGACGACGAGGTCCAAGCCGTGCGCTGGGCCACGTTGCCAGAAATCCTCAACATGGTCGGCGACGGTACGTTCTGTCCATATCACCGCAGCCTTAAGCAACTCATCTTCGATGTCCGATGTCGCCCCGGAGACTTGTCTAGGTCATACTTCAACACCGCGCTTCAGCCACATTGACTTCCAATGCCTCGGGTTGCGACCACATCGGCCAATGCCCGATCGGCAAGTCGACGTAAGCGACGCGGGTGCCTGGTAGCGAGTATGGTCGTGGCGGGATTGTAGGACGGGAGGGGCCAGGACGGTGGCATGCAGATTGGTGTCAGATCGCATATGGGCAAGGTGCCAGGATGGTCGTCTACGGATTTGATTGGCTGGTTCTCGCCGCGGCCTTGGCGGCACGGGCTGCTTGCACGCGCCGCTGGATGGCCTCATGGCGTTGCCGGGCTTGTGTGGCATTGCCGAGCGGGATCACAGTGGGACGTCCGCCCCGGCCTTGGAACACCGACCAGCGGTCACCGTCGGCGGCCTCGACCACCCACGGGCCGCCCCCGTCAGGATTGGGTGTCCAGGCTCTGGTGATGTCCTCGGTGTCCAAAACAGTCTGGCGTCGCAACGCCTCCAAATAGGCGGCAGGCAACCGGTCCGCCAGCCGATCTGCCCAACCATCACCCGCTCGGGTTTGCGTCGGCTCGTGAGGCTGCGTTGGGATTGTCGCCGGTGCGGCTGCGGGTTGGGTGTCGACGACCAGCGCGCCGGTTCCTGGGCCTTCCAGTGCGGCAGATAGCTGGTCTTGGAGGGCGTCGATGTGGTCGAGCAGCTTGTCGGTGTCTTTCGCAGTCAACAAATAGATAACCAGTGCGAGGACCATCGCCCAGATGGTCGCCAAGGCCGTCACAACAGCAACTATGTCCATGCCACGCGCCGCAAACCAGCAGATGGCGGTCACGACAGCAGCAATGCCGAACGTCACCCCAGCAACCAGCGGCGGCCGTCCCGCCAGCATCCCAATGAAACGCGAGGTGTCGGCGTTCGAGGAGTCATCAAACGAACCTGCCATCCTGCCAGTCTACGATCTCCAACCACCGCGAGAACCGTTGAGCATGTGTCTGCCACAACGCGGTCTACGAATGCCGGGTTGCAGACACGGCGCAGATTGTCATCGAGGCTCACGCAGAGGACGTGGGCGACACAACCCATCCCAAAACGCACCGGTTGAGCGGCTTGAAGACGATATGGGTTGAGGTATGACACCGCCAGGGCCCTGAAAGACGACACAAGCCATCCCACATCGTCAAACCAGCTCCCCTACACCACGATTTGGGTCTAGTCGTGTCAAACCACCGTCAGCCAGTCAGACTTCCACACTACGCAGCAGACTCATCCACCTGACTCCCGCAAGATCCGGGCTATCACAGCCCCCGAACATTGAGCTTGACTATCTCAACGATCAGGTCGACAGCCCTTTCCATCGACTCGAGCGCCACAAACTCGAAGCGACCAGCGGAACGCGAGTATCCACTGCCACCGAGTATCTCAGCAAACATAGGGGCGGCTTGATCGAGTTCTGCTCGCACCGATGAGATCGCCTCTGGTCGCGTGCGGTCGATCGCCGCAGTTGACAAGGGGCCTTAGCGACGCTCCCAAGTTGGAGAACCGTCCAGAGGACGTCCACAGAGACAAAGGCTGAAAGTTGAGACAATCGGCGTGGTTGGTTCACTCGAACGGATTTACCAGGGGAACGTCGAAGAGCCCGAAATGTTCCACGTTGCGGTTGCCACCCGTCCACCATTATGGACAGCCTGAAGACGCTCGGCTGGTTTTATCTACTCTAACAATGTTAGAGTTAATGCATGAACGTTGGGCCTGTGGAAGCGGCGCTTACCCTGCCGGGTGATGAGGCCATCGCGTTGTTGTGCGCGTTGACTGAGTCTCAGTGGTTTGAAC
>Ga0123357_10001236_pt1 | contig 26835 bp, 27 predicted proteins | sample TergutEmb28metaG_FD_89873 | JGI IMG/M metagenome (GOLD analysis project Ga0123357, IMG submission 89873) | Embiratermes neotenicus P4 segment gut microbial communities from Petit-Saut dam, French Guiana - Emb289 P4 | ecosystem: Host-associated > Arthropoda: Insects > Digestive system > Gut ...
ATACCCATATAATCAGCGCTTGCTCTGTCCATACCCTTAGATGAGGCTGCAAGACCTCTGAAAATATTTCCTCCGCCTATTACAAGGGCGAGCTGTACTCCGCTGTCAACAACATCTTTAAGTTCCTGGGCTATTTTAGTAATAACCTGTGGATCTATTCCATATCCCTGTTCTCCGCCAAGTAACTCACCTGAAAGCTTTAAAAGAACCCTCTTGTAATACGGCTGCTCCATATTATTAACTCCCGTCTCTTATTGGCAGATACAAAAAAGCCGACCTCTTAGGGTCGGCCTTGACTATTAACTAATTACCGGCAGCCGCTGCAACCTCTGCTGCAAAGTCCGATTCTTTCTTTTCCAGCCCCTCCCCAAGGACAAACCTGGCAAAACGCCGTATTGAAATATTCTCTCCTATGCCGGCAATGGTTTCGTTAAGCATAGTCTGAACAGTTTTATCAGGATCTTTAACATAAGGCTGCTCAAGAAGGCATATCTCCCCGTAAAACTTATTTACCTGTCCTTCAAGAATCTTCTCGATTATATTTTCAGGCTTTCCGGTTTCACGGGCTTTTGCCCTGTAAATCTCTTTTTCTCTTTCAAGAACATCATTAGGAACTTCTTCACGGCGGATAAACTGTGGAGCTGCCGCTGCAATATGCATTGCAACATCTTTTATCAGCTGTTGAAATGCGTCAGTCTTGGCAACAAAATCAGTTTCGCAGTTAATCTCCACAAGAACGCCAATCTTACCTCCGGCATGAATATAGGAACCTATTGTTCCCTCTGTAGCGATACGTCCGGCCTTTTTTGCCGCTGCTGCAAGCCCTTTTTTACGAAGGGAATCCACTGCTTTTTCATGGTCGCCGTCTGTCTCCATCAAAGCTTTTTTGCAATCCATAAGGCCGGCGCCGGTAGCTTTTCTAAGTTCATTAACCTGTGCTGCTGTTATACTCACTTTATCCTCCAAACAGTGACAAGATCACTTAAATTGATTTAATAACCTTTATTCCGCTGCTACTGTTTCTTCAGTTTCAGCAATTTCCTCTTCTACAGCCTCTTCATCACCTGCATCATCCTTCTGGAGCTGCTGATCCCGGGACTCACGTCCTTCAATTATCGCATCGGCAATTTTGGCAGTGAGAAGTCTGATAGCGCGAATTGCGTCATCATTTCCTGGTATAACATAATCAATCTGATCAGGATCGCAATTCGTATCAACAATAGCAACTACAGGTATACCAAGCTTTTTGGCTTCCGCAACAGCTATAGCCTCATTATCAGGGTCAACAACAAAGAGTACCCCGGGTAACTTACCCATACCTTTTATCCCGCCAAGGGTCTTATCAAGCTTGTCACGCTCTTTTTCAAGCTGAAGGCGTTCTTTCTTTGTATAAGCCTCAATAGAACCGTCAGCAATCATATTATCAATACGCTTAAGACGGTCTATACTCTGTTTAACAGTTGCAAAATTTGTGAGCATCCCTCCAAGCCAGCGTTGATTTACATAATACATTCCGCAACGCTCTGCCTCTTCAGCAACAGCTTCCTGTCCTTGTTTTTTTGTCCCCACAAATAGGAAATTCTCCCCTGCTGTCGCAGCGTCCAACACAAAGTTATAAGCATTTTTGAAAAAACGGACTGTTTTCTGAAGATCAATAATATAAATCCCGTTTCTCGCACCAAAGATATATGGCTTCATCTTTGGATTCCATCTCTTTGTCTGGTGTCCGAAATGTACGCCAGCCTCCAAAAGTTCCTTCATTGTAATACCTGACATTCTCTTCTCCTTTTTGGTTTTTTCCTCCGCTAACCCAAAACACCGGGATCCTGTAAAGGACACCCCCCGGCATCGACAGTAGCGTGTGAAATATTTTTGTAGCAGAATTATATATCATATTGATGCTTTACTCTGCAAGGGAATAACACGCCAATCAAAAACATTCTTACAATATTGCCCAATTATACAGTTAATAATATAATTAGGCAATAAGCTAACTGTGATAATATGTAGCTTATTATATTTGTTAGCTCAGGTATTACCTGAGCTGATAGAAGCTACTCTACGTAGAAAATGGTTAAAGCAGAATTGCCTAATTGTATAAGCAGTAAGAGAATTAGGCAATCTTGTACAGTGCGATTCAATTGCATGACAACAGCGTAGGGGCGCACATTGTACGCCCGTAGTCGTTTCTCAGGTAAGTGTAACAAACGGGCGACCGGGGACGGTCGCCCCTACGTTGTCACCCACGGCGTTGCCTTTGTCATGTCTTGTTCTGCGTAGGGAGTGCCCAGTGGGCATTCCGAAAAACCGGACGGCCAATGGCCGCCCCTACGTGGTAAAATGATAGGTTTCGCTTATGCGTGATAGGATCTTAACTCCACACTCCACTCTTCACACTCCACACTAATTCCGATATGACCAAAAACCTGCGTCAGATAAAGTTAGTTTTCACTATCATTACGAAGAAAAATCTGCGCCTTCACATCCTTTAAAATAAGTTTTGAATCTTTTTTAGAGCTCTCTATAACATCAGGAGGACATATATTAGTACCGGTTTTATCAATAAGCTTTCTTGTAACAGCAATACTATTCCCTGAAACTTTGTAATCAGAACTGTAATCAAAATTATTGTCTGACAGCTTATAATTTTTCGGAACAGACAGAATTGTCACCCCTTTTGGAAACTCATATATATAATCTTCTGTAACAGACCCACCTATGCAAAAAGAGGGTTTCTTAACAGGAAGATGATATGCTCCTGTTAAATAGGTATCTATAGGAGTTACAGTAGAAATAGCAGGACGAACATACATCCCGATACTCCCTGAAAGATCAAGAAAATCCTGTAATTTAAACGTAACGGAAAAATGATAACTATCCAAAAGCCCGGTAGGATCGTCTTTTTGTATTGTACCGCTACCGTGAAATCCTCGTTTTTCAAGAAGAGCTTTTACTAACAAATCTTCCTTATCCTCTGTAATAGCTCTCATAAGAGCCCTAAAAACGACTGCCGGAAGCCCTTTCATCGTTACATCTACTTTCCCTTCGGCCGTACCGTCAAGATTTACTCGTATTGTGGTTTTTATATGCTCCTCATTGTCATATGTAGCTGTTGTAGGAATTTTTTCACCTTCGTGAAAATCCCCAACCAGTAAGACAGGCTTTTCTCCAAGCTGCGGGGAAAGCACTCCAAAAGGTATATCCGAAGCTGTTGAATCAACATAAAGCTTCATATCCGGAATATAATTAATAACGTGGTTAACAGCATTTACAACAGGGGTTTTAGGAAGCTCATACAGATCAGTAGCATTTACAAGAGCCTGCTCACTCTTTATCCCTATCGCACTGTACAGAGCCTGAAGAAGTGTCGCATGGTCTTTGCAATCCCCCAGTTTATTATCAAGAATAACGTTAAGATCCCGCGGGACAACAACTCCTATACCTATATTATTCCCTAAATAGGATATATTTTTGCTAACCCAGTCATAAATAGCCTTTGCCTGTTCTTTCTCCCCCGTTTTACCCGCAACAATTTTTTCAGCAAGCTCTTTTACCCTTGGAGTGACAGCAGCTTTTGGCAGAGCCCTTACGCCATAGGCATCGGCAATCTCTTTATAACTGTTAAAAGTAGAAATAAACAGAAGCGGATCATCCCCTACCCTTGATATCCCATCTTCCGCTTCAGTCCATTTTTCAGGCTGCTTATTCTGATACCGCCATTCAAAAACCTGTTTTCCATTTTTAATATAAGGAGGAACTTCAGTAAGAAAATAAGATTCATGCTTAAACTTCATATCAGCCGGAGCTGTCAATGTTATCTTCCCGTCATCATAGGCTACAAATTTGGAAAATCCCCGTACTTCTGAAAACTGGTTCGGAAAAATCCCTTCAGAATTGACAATTTTGTACGCAAAAACCACCTTATCCCCGACTTCAAGATCAGGGTGAACAACTGAAATTGTTGTTTCATCAGAAAAAAGAGGAGGAGCATTTTTATAGCCATTATTTGCAGTAACCTGATAACTGCTTTTAGGAGCATCAATTCTTTTGCCTGATTTCTTAAGGGTGTACGCCTCCAATATCTCACCTTTGGCAACTGTTGTGCTGAACGAGACCGAGGATTGCCTGAAATCGTCTAAAGAAGCCTCTTTAAGGATAGTAACTTCATACCTTCCGGTCTCTGTAAAAGAACCGTCCTTATTAACATCAAAATTTACCTCTTTCAGATTGTAGCGGAACGGAATATCAGATTCAGGCAGCTTCTCAGCAAAAACATTACTGCAAAAGGTAAAGATAAAAAGTAAAGCCACTAACCACCGCATGAAGTCTCCTTTAATCTCTATAAAAATTATTTTTTTGAAAGGTAATTCCCAAGCTCAGAGCGGGTATGCTCATCATCATGGCAGAATATACAAAGATTTTCCCAGTTGCTGCCGTCAGGAGGGTTATTATTATGGTTTCCATCCTTATGATGCACCGTCAAAAAGTTGAGATTGCTTCTGTCAAATTCTCTGCCGCATTTAGCGCATATCCATCCATGAATTTTAAGAGAGCTTTCCCTGTACCCTTCCTTGGTTTCGGCAATCTCATCCCGCATACGGCGTACAATCTCATCAGCCTCTTTTACATCCTTAACAGCCATAGGCTTCGGCCTTTTATAATTCGCCATAAATCACCGGAAATCCTGTTTAATCCTGCTCATACCTAAACCTTTAAAGCGCCTATAAGCTCCCTGATATCCTTAACACCATTTTCAGAAAGCCATATCTCTATCCCCTTAGCAATATCTTCAGCAGCTGACGGATTCAAGAAACTCGCTGTACCGACCTGAATAGCTGTAGCGCCTGCCAGAATAAACTCAAGAGCATCAGTAGCATTCATTATACCGCCAATACCTATTAAAGGGACTTTAACAGCTTTTGCAACCTGCCAAACCATTCTTAACGCTATAGGTTTTATGGCAGGCCCTGAAAGGCCGCCGGTAACATTAGCCAGAACAGGGCGATGATTCTTAAGATCAATTGCCATGCCCGTAATGGTATTTATGAGGGAGAGAGAGTCCGCACCGGCATCAACACAGGCTTTTGCTATTACCGTAACATCGGTAACATTAGGAGAAAGCTTAACTATAATGGGCTTTTTACTGTTTTTTCTTACAAGAGAGGTAACTGCAGCGGCAGCCTTGGGATCAGTGCCAAAAACTATCCCCCCATGCTTTACGTTGGGGCAGGATATATTAACCTCTATCCCCGCTACTTCAGGGACAGTGTCGATTCTTGCCGCAAGCTCGCCATACTCTTCGAGAGAGTTTCCATAAAGATTTACAATAACCGGTGTATTTATTGTCCTTAAAAAAGGGACTTTATCCTGTATAAAAGCGTCTATACCAACATTTTGAAGCCCTATGGCATTTAACATCCCGCCTGGAGTCTCAAAAATACGGGGAGTAGAATTGCCGGCCTTTGGGTGCAGTGACAACCCTTTTGTAACTATTGCTCCTATTGATTCAAGATTCATATATCCTGAAAATTCACTTCCGTAACCAAATGTACCGGAAGCGGTCATAACAGGATTTCTGAGTTTTATCCCCGCAATTTCAACTGACGTATTTATTTTGCCCATCAAAACACCCCTTACAGCAAATATATTACTCCCAAAGGAGCTCCTTAGCATTAAACACCGGCCCATCCTTACAAACACATCTGTAATCCGGCTGTTCAGGCTTATGTTTAATCCCTTTTATCACACACCCAAGACATGCCCCCATACCGCAGGCCATATAGGCTTCCATAGACACCTGACAGGAAACTTTCATCTCTTTGGCAATGCCAGCAACAGCTTTAAGCATCGGCATGGGGCCACAGGCAAATATCTGTTTCGGAGAAGTAACAGAAGCAAGGTGTTTCATCATAACCTGGGTTACCAGCCCCTGGTCTCCCAAAGTTCCGTCATCTGTAGCAACATATGTCTCCACGCCAAGGCGTTCAAACTCTGTAATACATAAAATATCATCTTTATTCCGTCCTCCCGCAAAAAGCCTTACTGTATGGGAATCTGCCAGTTTTTTCGCGAGAAGATAGAGAGGAGCAAGGCCTATCCCGCCACCAACAAGTATCTTCTCACTTTTCACATCTCCAAAATCAAATCCTTTTCCAAGAGGCGCGATGACATCAAGTTTATCTCCGGCCTTCAGCTCTGCCAGCATGGCAGTCCCCTTGCCTACAACCTTATAAAGAATTTCCATATATGTCTGACTTCCGCAATCAGTATAAGGCGTTTTAGAACTGCCAATATCATATATACCGAATGGCCGTCTTAAAAGCGGATCTATAGCATCATTAACTCTCACCATAGCAAACTGTCCGGCCTTAGAGTCAAGAATCCCGGGCGATGCCGTTATCCTCATCCTGAAATAACAGGGGGACAGTTCCACATTTGTCAAGATTTCCGATTTAAACTGCATTTAGCTCTCCGTTTTCTCTAAAAATATACTCCATTAGCAAGGCATCTTCCATATTCTCATAATATCTTTTTCTTATCCCAGTCTCCTTAAAACCCGCACTCTTATAGAGAGTTATGGCTGGTTGGTTTGTAATCCTCACTTCCAGTGAAACAGATGAAGCATTTCTGTTTAAGCATTCTTTCAGAACATGTGCAACAAGAAACTTTCCAAACCCAAATCCTCGGAATGATGGAGCAATCGCCACATTTAGTATATGCCCTTCATCCAGAATCATCATAGGGCATACATATCCTATCACCTTTTCCTCGCTGTTAAATGCCGTAAACGGAAAAGAAGTCACAGCCATAATTTCATCAATAAAGTGCTGCCTGAGCCACGGTTTAGGGAAAGAATCCCTCTCTATGACTAACACATCGTCCAGATCAGCTTCAGTCATAGGGCAGATAATAATTGAACTTTTACTATTATCCATTAATTTAACGTATCCTATTTGTGGCTTTGGCTTTTGGTCATCTGCGTTGTTGCTGCCGTAATTCATAATTCATTCTGCATTATGAATTGTGCATTATGAATTAATACGCTCCGCCTCATCAGAAAACAACATTTGCTCTATAATTTCGGCGGCGTCCCGAATCACTTTCGGGCATACTGTTTTGATTCGTTCCATCGTTATTTGCTTGTCATCGTTTACAAAGTCAACGCCTAAAAGCTCGCGGCAACTGGTTGTTTTGTTTCTCTCCTCAAACAGCGCGGCAAATTTACGTATCACAGCGTAGATCTTTCCTTTAATAGCCTTATCCTCTTTTAAGAAGTATCCGTACTTCAACCCTATAAGCAGATAAGCTCCCGACACAGCTCCGCATGTTCCTTGCATCCCCCCCATTCCGCCTCCAAGGCCGCAAGCGATTTTCAAAGCTGTCTCTTTATCCAACCCCAATTCATCACAATAGGTGGAAAATATGGCCTGAGAGCAATTAAAGCCATCGTTAAAACAAGCCACTGCTTCATCCGCTTTATTTAGATTCATAATTGCAAAACCCCCTTTTGTTCGCCTAAGTATCTGACTTGGAAGTATAATATGCGAATAGTAGAAACTATGCAAATACCTTTTTATAAAGGAATTGTAAGGGGGAAGGTTTGACATTAAACAGATAATAACATATATTTTTTTATTCATATATTTTTGAAAAGGGGAGCAGATTGAATAATGAGTAAAATAACCTACAAAGATTCAGGGGTTGACATTGATGCGGGAAACAGCTTTGTAAACCTGATTAAACCTTTGGTAAAAGCCACTTCCAGGCCTGAAGTAATGACTGACATAGGCGGATTTGGCGGCCTTTTCGCCCTTAGCCCAAACAAATACAATAACCCTGTCCTTGTTTCAGGAACAGACGGCGTAGGAACAAAGCTTAAAATAGCTTTCATGGCTGACAAACATGACACTGTCGGGATAGACCTGGTTGCGATGTGTGTTAATGACATTGTTGTGCAGGGAGCAGAGCCTCTTTTCTTCCTTGATTATCTGGCAACAGGAAAGCTTCTGCCGGAAAAAGCTGCGGAAATTGTAAAGGGTATATCAGCAGGGTGTATACAGGCCGGATGCGCGCTTATCGGCGGTGAAACTGCGGAAATGCCCGGATTTTACAGCGATGATGAATATGACCTTGCCGGGTTCTCAGTAGGTGTTGTCGAGCGGAATAAGTTAATTGACGGTTCAAGCGTTACAGTTGGAAATAAAATAATAGGTATTGCCTCTTCAGGCCTGCACTCCAACGGATACTCCCTTGTTAGAAAGGTCATCTTTGACCATATGGGGCTTTCAATAGATAGCCAGCTTCCGGGAACAGGAAAAACAGTTGCTGAAGAGCTTCTTACACCTACAAAGATCTACGCAAAGTCTGTTCTTAACCTTTTGAAAAGTTTTACAATAAACGGAATTGCTCATATTACAGGCGGCGGCCTTGTTGAGAATATCCCGAGAATTCTCCCCCGTAATTGCAAAGCCGTTATAAAAAAAGGGACATGGGAAATACCTCCCATCTTTGAAACGATTAAAAACGCGGGAAATATTGATGAAAATGAAATGCTGAGAACCTTTAACTACGGAATAGGCATGGTACTTATAGTTCCTGAAGACCAGACAGAAGATATTATGATAAGGTTATCAGGCCTTAACGATAAAGCATTCGTAATCGGAGATATACAGAAATGCTTGTCAGGTTCCGAAGCGGTAGAGTTAATATGACAAAGAAAATAAACCTTGGTGTGCTTATATCCGGAAACGGTACAAATCTCCAGGCAATTATAGACGCTTCTGAAGCCGGTTCCCTTGATGCCGTCGTTAAGTGCGTTATCAGCAACAAGGTGTCTGCCTTTGGCCTGGAGCGTGCCAGGAAACATGGCATAGAAGCTATTCATCTTGACCATAAGCAGTTTGAAAACCGTGAAGCCTATGACGCTAAAGTTGTAGAAATTCTGAAAGAGCGGAATATTGACCTTGTCATACTGGCGGGATTCATGAGGATAGTAACCCCTGTTCTTCTGGAAGCGTTTAAAAACAGGGTTATGAACATTCACCCTGCCCTTTTGCCTGCTTTTCCAGGCCTTGACGCGCAGAAACAGGCGCTTGAGTATGGCGCGAAAGTTGCTGGGTGTACGATTCACTTTGTAGACGCCGGAACAGATACAGGCCCCATCATTTTGCAAAAAACCGTCCCTATTCTTGAAAACGATACAGAAGAGACTCTTTCAGAAAGAATACACAAAGAAGAACATAAGAGTTATCCCGAAGCGATTCAGCTCTTTGCAAAAGGCCGTTTGTCCGTGGAAGGGCGAAGAGTGAGAGTTCTTCCAGAGGCGGATAAATGAAATATATAAGCACAAGAGGTGGCATAACCCCTGTTAAATTCAGGGACGCAGTAATGATGGGTCTTGCCACGGACGGTGGTTTGTTGCTGCCTGAAACATTCCCTTTAATAACCAACGAAACTCTTAAATCATGGCAGAACTTAAGCTATCAGGAGCTGGCCTTTGAGATCATATCGCTATTTGCAGACGATATCCCGCCAAATGACCTTAAAAGGTTAATAAACGCCTCATACAGCACCTTTGAAAACCCTGAGATAACGCCAATAATCCGCAAAAACGGCGTCTATATTCTGGAACTGTTCCATGGCCCCACCTTTGCCTTCAAAGATGTTGCCTTGCAACTCCTTGGCAATCTTTTCTCCTATCTCCTTAAAGAGAGCGGAGAAAAAATGAACATTTTGGGAGCCACATCAGGAGATACAGGGAGTGCAGCGATATACGGAGTAAGAGGAAAAGCGAATATAAACATCTTTATTCTCCACCCTCACGGAAAAACATCAAAGATTCAGGAACTCCAGATGACAACAGTCCCTGACAGCAATGTATTTAACATAGCTGCTGAAGGGACCTTTGACCATTGCCAGAATATAGTAAAAAAACTGTTCGGCGATATCCCATTTAAAAAGAAATATTCCCTTGGCGCTGTAAACTCAATAAACTGGGCAAGGGTGCTGGCACAGGTAGTTTACTACTTCTACGCATGGCTCAAAGTAACAAAAGAGAGTTCAAAAGAAATTCTGTTTTCAGTACCTACAGGAAATTTCGGTGATATCTTCGCAGGGTATGTAGCAAAGCGAATGGGCTTGCCAATTAAAAAGCTGATATTGGCCACCAACGAGAACAACATACTTACACGAATGGTAAACAGCGGCGATTACTCCATAGGAAAAGTTGTCTCTACAATCTCCCCGTCAATGGATATACAGGTAGCCTCCAATTTTGAGCGGTATCTCTACTATCTCTTCGGAGAAAGCCCTGAAAAAATTAAAGCAGCCTTTGACAATTTCGGGAAAACCGGAAAACTGGAATTTTCCGAAGCAGAGCTGGCACAAGTACAAAAAGACTTTTTATCTCTTTCTGTGACTCAGTCGGAAACAAGGAAGACCATCGCGTTATTTTATAAAGAAACAGGTTATATCCTGGATCCTCATACTGCTGTAGGCGTAAATGCCGCTATAAAAGCCAAGCAAGATGGAGAAGATATAATATGCCTGGCAACCGCGCACCCGGCTAAATTCGGAGACGCAGTAAAACAGGCTATTGGCAGAGAACCGGATATCCCTGCTCAACTGAAAAAACTGGAAAGCCTTCCTCAAAGATCTGAAAAGATGGCAGCTGACCCAGAAAAGGTAAGGGCTTATATAGAAAAACATGCCATTTAGCTGGGACAATATAGACACTGTTCTGCTAGATATGGACGGGACTATTCTTGACAGAAGGTTTGATGACTACTTCTGGCTAGAACATGTTCCCATGAGGTATGCCGAAAAAAACAGCTCCCCTCTCGCTGCCACCAAAGAAACTCTTTACGCCATGTATAAATCCCAGGAAAACAGTCTTAACTGGACAGACCTGGATTACTGGTCATCTCAGCTAGGAATGGATATACCGCTACTTAAAAGAGAAGTTGACCATCTGATAGCCGTACACCCCTTTGTAATTGACTTCCTGCTTTTCCTTCGCAGAAACAGAAAGAAAATACACCTTGTTACCAACGCATACGGAAAAACAGTTAACTTAAAAATGGAGAAAACTGGCTTAACACCTTACTTTGACACAATAGTATCAGCCCACGACCTTAACATCCCAAAAGAAGATGTGGCCTTTTGGAAAAGATTAAATAATAAGATTGATTATAATCCGGCAAGAACCATGCTTGGGGAGGATAGTGAAACAAACCTTAGCACAGCCAGAGAATACGGAATAAACTATCTGTTCTTTATAAGTCGGTCAAGCTCACTTCTTAAGCCCAAACCATCTGCGGAGTTCAATTCTATAGAAACATTTGGGGAGTTGCTGCCTTAGACGGCTTCGATTAATAGCCAGCTACGATGTTGCTTTCGTCGTATATCGTTCAACCGTAGGGGCGTGATTTATCACGCCCTTATCGGAATTGTTTATGTAAATGTGTACGCTATTGGGCGCGATAAATCGCGCCCCTACTTGCCGATGGCTCAAAATCTTGTGTCATCGAATACGTATAAAACTGTTAATAGAGAATTAGGCAATTTTTTGAATGTTCAGATAGATACTATAAAAACCTATGAGCTCAGGTATAATAGCAGCTAACAAGAATTAAGACATTGAAAAATCATTCAAGGGCACATTGCGTAATTATAGAATTAGGCAATAATTGGATGGCGTTTCATATCGGGACGCCCAGTGTGCGTCCACTACAACTACGACTGGGCAATTTGCTGTATTACGGATCGTCGAGGACGCCGCCCCCTACGATTATAGCTCTTTTACGGGCGCACAATGTGCGCCCCTACATGTTTTGTGTTTTATTTTCGTATTTTTCGCGCTTTTCGCGGTTAAAGTAAAAAAGCGGAAGCCGTAATTTGGCTACTCGAGGTTATCCTCAATCCGTATCCTATTACTTTTCTCCAACACCATATCAAAAGCATCAATCTTTTCAAGAGCCGCGATCACATCTTTTTCAGCCGCTTCATGGGTAATTATGACGATAGGAACGGCATTACCTGTTTTTGTGGGCTGGATCATGCTCTTTATACTTATATTATGCTCGCCAAGGGCTCCCGCTATCCTGGCAAGGACACCAGGTTGGTCAGTAACTCCGAAACGCATATAGTAGCGGCTTCTTATCTCCCCTATGCCCATTATAGGAAGAGATTTTGCTGAGTCCTTTATAAAACCTAGAGGAGCTACGCGGTTTCCCACTCCTGCAACAATATTCCTGGCAATATCCATAACATCACCTACAACCGCGCTCGCAGTGGGCTTCATACCCGCGCCACTGCCATAAAACATCACAGGGCCCACAAAATCGCCTGTAAGCCTAATCGCGTTAAATGCGCCTTTCACATCTGCCAGTGGATAATTAAGAGGTAGCATAGTAGGATGAACTCTTGCCTCTATCTTTTCCCCATCGCACTTTCCTATAGCGAGAAGCTTTATCTTATACCCAAGCTGGCGGGCAAAATCCATATCAATAGCGGCAATTGATGTAATTCCTTCTGTATATATCCTGCTGAAATTTATCTTACTCCCAAAAGCAAGAGCAAGCAGAAGAGCCAGTTTATGGGCAGTATCAGTTCCCTCAATATCAAAAGTCGGGTCTGCCTCCGCATAGCCAAGCTCCTGAGCGGCCTTCAGAACATCGTCAAAATCAGCCCTTTCATCTGCCATCTTTGTAAGTATATAGTTACAGGTACCGTTAAGTATTCCCAGAACAGTTGTAAACCTGTTAGCAGCCATATTCCCCTTTATTGCAGCGAGGACAGGTATACCACCGCCAACAGCCGCTTCAAACAGGATCTCAACTCCTCCGTTCAGGGCAGCCGTAAATATTTCATCACCATGCAAAGCCAGTAAAGCTTTATTAGCGGTAACAATATGTTTTCCATTAGCTATTGCTTTAAGTACAAAACTCTTAGCAGGCTCATAGCCACCTATAAGCTCAATAATAATTGATATTTCAGGGTCTGCGAGAAGCTCATTTGCATCAGAAATAAGAACTCCCTCTTCAATATAAACCCCACGGTCTGTAGTCGTATCAATATCCGCTATTTTCTTTAAAATCAATTTCGCGCCAAGCTTATCGGAAATAAGGTCTTTGTTTTCCTGTAACAGCTTAACAACGCCGCTTCCTACAGTGCCAAAACCGATCAGTCCTACATTGATTTCCTTCATTACATCCTCTCCTACTTATACTGGATCATTTCCCCGGAAGAGTCCTGGCAATTTCGTCCAGTATCCCATTTACAAAGGCAGACGTATCTTCGCTGCCGAAAACTTTCCCTATCTCTATCGCCTCATTAATTGTAACATTTTTAGGTATATCTTCCCGAAAAAGAAGCTCAAAAACCGCAATGCGAAGGACAGCCAGATCAATTCTGGACATACGGCTTATGGACCAATTAGGAGATTTTGCCGCAATCTCGGCATCAATCCTTTCCATATTACCCAGAACCCCTGTAATAAGGCTATCCGCAAAGCTCCTTACAGAAGCGGGCGCTTTGTGTGATTCCCAGAAAAGCCTTATGGCTTCTTCCGGAGAAGCCGGATTTAAGCCCATTCCATACAGAATCTGAAGCGCATGTTCACGCCCTGCCCTGCGAATACCCACTAACGGAGCACCTTTAAAACATTGGCAGCTTCAATCGCGGTAACAGCAGCGTCAAATCCCTTATTACCAGCTTTCGTACCTGCCCGCTCAACAGCCTGTTCAATACTGTCAGTAGTCAGAACCCCGAAAATCACAGGAACTTCGCTTTTAAGGGAAACCTGAGCTACACCTTTGGAAACTTCAGCCGCTACATAGTCAAAATGCGGTGTTGCCCCACGGATTACAGCTCCAAGACAGATAACAGCGTCATACTTTTTACCAGCCGCCATTTTCTGGGCTATCATCGGTATTTCGAAAGCTCCTGGAATTCTGACAACATCAATTTTTTTGTCATCAGCGCCATGCCGTACAAGAGCATCTAACGCCCCTTCCAGCAACCTTTCAGCAATAAAGCTATTAAACCTTCCGACAACTATCCCAAAAGAAAGGCCTTTTGCGTCGAGTTTTCCTTCAATGAATCTTGGCATAACTCCTCCTATTCGCACTATATTTTAGAGAGAAACCAAACATCGGACTAAACCACGAAAAATACAAAAAAAGCATAAACCACAAAGAGCACAAGGGTTACACAAAGAACACAAAAAATACAGCCCGTAGGGGCGGCCATTGGCCGTCCGGATTTTCGGAATGCCCACTGGGCATTCCCTACGGTGTCCCTTGTGGTGAAAAGAAATAAAATATTACTTATCCAAATGTAAAATATGCCCCATCTTATCACGTTTTGTCTGAAGATATTTAAGGCTCTTCTCAGTAGGTTCAACCTCTATAGGAACCCTGTCCACAATATTCATACCATAACCTTCAAGCCCAACTATCTTTTTGGGATTATTCGTCAAAAGCCTTATATTCTTAACCCCAAGATTAACAAGTATCTGCGCTCCAATCCCATAATCCCTCAGGTCGTCTTTAAAACCGAGCTCAATATTAGCTTCAACAGTATCCCTACCCATATCCTGCAAAGCATAAGCTTTAAGCTTATTAACAAGGCCTATGCCTCTCCCTTCCTGACGCATATAGAGAATAACGCCACGGCCCGCACTGCTGATCATCTTCATCGCGCTATGGAGTTGCTCTCCGCAGTCGCACCTACAGCTTCCAAAAGTATCTCCTGTCATACATTCAGAATGAACACGGACAAGTATAGGCTCATCACCTTTTACATCCCCTTTAACAAGGGCAATATGTTCAAGAGAATCAACATCATTTTCAAAAGCAATCGCTGTAAAATCGCCGTACTCTGTAGGGAGAGAAGCTTCAACTACCCTGCGTACAAAAGACTCATGTTTCATCCTGTAGGCCACAAGATCCGCAACAGTACATACCTTAATATTATGCTCAGCAGCAAAAACCTTTAACTCCGGCATTCTGGACATAGTACCATCTTCATTCATAACTTCGCATATAACACCGGCAGGTTTAAGGCCGGCAAGCCTTGCCAGATCAACAGAACCCTCGGTCTGACCTGTACGTACAAGAACCCCTCCTTTTCTGGCCCTGATAGGAAAAATATGCCCGGGATGGGCAAGGTCTTCAGCTTTTGCATTATCCGCAACTGCAGTAAGAATGGTTTGAGCGCGGTCTGCCGCGGAAATACCGGTAGTAACCCCTTTTTTTGCTTCAATAGAAACGGTAAAAGCAGTACCAAAGGAAGAGGTATTATGAGTCACCATAGGAGGAAGATCAAGCTCATCACACTTTTCAGGAGTGAGGGAAAGACATATAAGACCACGGGCAAAACGAACCATGAAGTTTATCGCCTCAGGAGTGACCATTTCAGCGGCCATAGTAAGGTCACCTTCATTCTCCCTGTCCTCATCATCAACAAGGATAACCATCTTACCCTGTTTGATATCCTCTATAGCCTCTTCTATGGTAGCAACTGACATATCCATCATCTCCTCTGCCTCAATAAAACAATTATCAGCGTTAAATGTTTTTATATAACAGAATAATACTATTATGAACAATAAAAAGTACTTTTAAAACATGCTCTACCCCTGAATCTTTATTTTCTGCCTCCTACCTCATTTCCTAACAAGGATCAGAGCTGACATGAGTGTGGAGTTTGTAGTGTGGAGTGTGGAATTAAACTTCACACTTCACTCTCCACACTTCACACTGAATGAGCAATATATGGCCAAAAGCCTGCGTCACATAATCAAATAATCATAAAATGAGGGAAGAGACATACCTACTTGAAAAATTCGCACTAATTTGCGATTATATGAAAAATATATAATCTTTATAAAAAGGAGAATCAAAATGAAAAAAATTCTATCTTCAATCTTTGCCGCTATTATCGCTGTTTCATTTGCCGGGGTCTGTTTTGCAGATAACATAACAGACATAAACCCCGCAGCCAGTGCAAGACAAGAAGCAAATGCAGCTAGAACGAACGCACAACAAAGAGCAAACACAGCCAGGACTAACGCGAGAAAAAATGCAAATACAGCCAGAACAAACGCGCAACAAAGAGCAAAAAACAGAACTACAAACGCGAAAAAAGCCGCATCAGATAGAATAGATCAGGCAACACCTTCTGTATTAAAATAATTTGCGATGCAAAATGTTCTTAAGAAAAGCCCTGCTTGGTAAAGCAGGGCTTTTCTTATAAGCCCGTTACAAAAGAGAATAAAAATCGTAACTTAAAACAACACCCCTGGCTATTGAAATCCAATATTATCATGGTACAGTTTAAAATATCCAAAAAAGCAGAAAAAGGAGTACATGATATGAAAGAGCGGAAAATCCTTCAGGCATATCCCGGTAAAGCAACAACTGACGGAGCTGGCGTACATATGCGCCGCCTGCACTGGCGTCCTGACACTTTTAACATGGACCCCTTCCTGTTGCTGGATATGTTCGACTCCACAAATCCGGAAGACTATATAAAAGGCTTTCCACTGCACCCTCACAGGGGTATAGAAACCTTAACATACCTTATTGAAGGAGAAATCCTCCATAAAGACAGCCTCGGAAATATAGGAACTATCCGCTCAGGCCAGTATCAATGGATGGCTGCCGGAAGTGGTATATTACATGAAGAGATGCCTCAAATAAGTCCCAGAATGCTCGGCTTCCAGCTCTGGATTAATTTGGCAAAGGCGGAGAAAATGGCTACACCAATCTATCTTGACATGAAATCGGAAGACCTTCCTTTAGTAATCACAGACGGAGCTCAAATAAGGGTAATTGCCGGAGCTTATGACGGAATAAAACAGACAAAATCTCCGCACCATCACCCTGTCACAATCCTTGATATAAATATGGAACCAAATAAAACAGTTACTATTCATGTACAGGAAGATGAAAACGCCTTTTTAGTCCCGCTTGTCGGGCAGGTCACAGTTGCAGAAAGTTTAATAGAGGGGAAAATCGGAATAACTTTAGGAGATGGAGATCAAATCTCCATTCATTCAAATAATGCCCCTGTCAGAGTTATGTTTTTCGCGGGTAAGCCTCTCAAAGAACCTATAGCATGGGGTGGCCCCATTGTAATGAACACTCAGGAAGAGCTAGATACAGCTTGGGAAGAGCTTCGCAATGGTACATTTATAAAGCAGAATCACCTAGTGGAGCTTTAGGGTTTTATACAACGTGGATTGATATTGTTAGATCGGGTACAAATAAAAGAATCTACCTGGAAGGATTAACTTAATATTTAACGCCTGGTTCATAACCATAAAACCTACATAGTTCCGGTTTTATAGCTATTATCCAGTACAACATCTTTCCTGTTATCTTTATCAAATTTCAATTTTATTTTAGAACCTGAAAGAAATTTTACAAGATAAACTACAGGGATACTCTCTGTTATTATAACAAAGCCTATATTCCCGTCAGGGTAGATTATTCTGGCTTTTATCTTTACTCCCTGTTTATATCTGCTCACACTGCCGCTACGCTCTATACAAACAACCTCACCGTCAGCAGAAATTCCGTCTTTATTTAATTTTTTTATTCTTGAATAAACTTTGTACTCTTGTATCAGAGCAGGTAATAGGATTGACAAAAAGAGGGCTCCAATTCCTACATCACGTAATGTAGCGTTTTCCATAATGTATCCTGTAAGCATGGAAACAAAACAGATAAACTGAATAAATATCCACTCACCCATTACCGCTACCCTCCGGCTCTGATATTCTAATAATTATCTCCAATATATCCACTTCTATTGTGCTTTTTTACACCAATTTTAGTAAAGAAAAAAAGGAAAATTTAACCTTATGCGGTATACATTGTAACTTATTGAAATTATTAATGTATTATTTTAGCCTTTCGGAGGGAGAAAATCAACTTCTTACAAATATAGATGTACGGAGCAGATATACACTGTCTTTCAGCCTGTATTTATTTGACTTAACCGCTGAAATCACTTTTCTCCAATCAATAGGCTTTGCTCTGTTTTCGACTTCTTTAGGAACATCCTGTTCTCTAATAGAATAGGTGAGACTTAATATTCTCAATTCCTTTACAAAAGCTGTAACAGGCAGTTGTAATGCCAGAAAAAAAATAACAAAAATTATACGTTGCATTTTTACTTACCGAGATACTCAGCCTTTTTCTCAACCCACTCTGTATCGGTCATGGCATATCCCGCTTTGTTTTTGTTAGAAATAATGTATATTGTCTGGCCACCTTGTGAACCATGATATTCAGCTACTACAAGTCCGCCATGTTCCCATGCGTCAAGGTTTTTCTTCACAGCTTCTTCTCCGCCATCTCCAAAGTCGCCGGCTATAAACCTTGCACTGCCTTCTCCAAATGCAATAGTATATCCCATTGATACAGGGGAAGCGGTCGCTTCCGTAATCAAAACTTTGTTTTTGCCCTGCTTTGGTTTCCAAACATACTTACCCTTTGCAGTCGTTAGCCACGGGGACGAAAGTATATGATCTGTTAATTCCGGAGATATTTTTTTAACTTTTGGCTTGCCTATTTTTGCAAACATGTTAATCGCCGCCGCAGAGAGCGCAATACCACCTGTATAGGTATGGGTACCGGCACTTGCCGCAAGAGTTGGACCAGTAGCAACATTGGAAACAGGATTTTGCCCTCCAGTAATTCCGCTGATGGTACAACCGGCTAAAAACATCCCTGCCGCTATTGCAGCAGTAATACTGATTCGATTCATAACTTTTCCTCTTTATTTACTAAATATTATTTTAGCTTCTCGGAGGGGATAAAAATCAAATTCTTACTAAATATAGAAGACGCCACTCTGATTGTCCTGCCATATTTATTGCCTAATCCTATGAGTTACAATACAATCAGGCAATAAAATTAACAGGCAAACATACAGCATATATTTTTATAGCCTCAGATATTACCTCAGCTTACAAAAATATAGGCATGTAAAAATCGATCAAGCTATTATTGCCTAATAATACAATTATAGAGAGAATTAGGCAATAAGTAAGGCTTCGGCTTCTGGTCATTCGCGTGGCAGCAGGGATACACCATAGGCGTTGAATATCAATAGAAAAAGAAAAATATAGATTTTTTTGTCCGTAGGACATTAATCGTTAAAGCCCTATGGGCTATGTGTTGGGTATATACGATATTTCTACTGATATGAATGCCCTACGGGCAATGTAGGGGCGGTCTTTGACTGCCCGTGTACTGGGGGCAACCGGGGACGGTCGCCCCTACATTTTATACCCTATCATTTCAGCCTAAAACTTCACTTTTGGAGCTTCTTTCGCCCCTTCATCTGCCTTAAATGGCTCTTTTGGCTTTAAGTGCAGCAAAAGAGAGTTAGTCATACTATTGGGAAAAATACGGATGCTTGTATTAAAAGTCTGAACAGCTTGATTATACCTGGTTCTCGCTACATTTATCCTGTTTTCTGTCCCTTCAAGTTGGCTTTGCAGGTCTAAGAAATTCTCATTGGCTTTAAGATCAGGGTATTTTTCAACAACCACCATAAGCCTTGAAAGAGCGCCGGAAAGCTCGCCCTGTGCCTGCTGGAATTTCTGCAATGCCTGGGGATCGTTCATTACGTCCTTAGACAGTTGTATTGAGCCTACTTTTGCTCTTGCCTCTGTTACCGCTACAAGAGTGTCAGACTCATGTTTTGCATATCCTTTTACAACCTCTACAAGATTTGGAATAAGATCAGCGCGGCGCTGATATGTAGCCTCTACATCTCCCCATGCCGCTTTAACAGCTTCTTCATTTGCCTGCATTGTGTTATATCCGCATCCTGACAACATTCCTATTGTAAGAACCAGAAATAATATTTTTGTTAATCTCTTCATCTTACCTCCTTTTTTTATATGACTTAGACTGAGTGTTATCGGGCGCACACTGTGCGCCCCTACATTCTACGCTCCTTCGTCAGGTTTAACTCCTTGCAAAAACATAATGACACAGGATTTTGAGCCATAAGCTAAGCGTCTTGGGTAGGGACGCGATTTATCGCGTCCAATGAGGGCGTGATAAATCACGCCCCTACAGTTAACTAGGCGCAACGAAGGCAACGACACATATGGCCAAAAACCTGCATCACATAATATTATAAGGAAGCAGCTCTTTTATCATAAACTACCTTCATACATATCAGCAGCAAATAGCAGAACGAAGAAAAGCCATTCGCAAGCTTAAGTGGCAGATCATTTATAACTATTCCATAAATAAGCCATAAAAAAGTCCCTGCCGCAAGCATAATCAGCTGCCATATGGATATGTCTTCTGCATGTTTTGTATGCCAGGTTTTTATAAGCTGAGGCAGGACGGCAAAGCTCGTAAGTATCCCTGCCGCTATGCCAAGCCAGGTTATATTCAACTCTTCCCCTTTTTCCCTCTGAAGTCACTGGTAGCCCAATCAATCTGTGACATCATTCCCCTGAAAATAGATACTTCACGAAGGTCAAGCTCCGCTCTGGCAAGAACCCTTCTTAAAGAGCGCATAATATGGTCAGGATTTTCTTTGTTCAGAAAACCGATCCGTAAAAGCGTCTTCTCCATCTGACCAAACATTGATTCAATCTCTTCACCGCTTGCGAGAATGCGGCTCTCCTTACAATTCTCCGCTTTTATCCCGTTAAATATTTCGTAACAAAATATAAGCACTGCCTGAGCGAGATTTAACGAGCCATACTCTTGTGATGTGTCTATTGTAGAGAGCCAACGACAGATAGATACTTCCTCTGTGGTAAGCCCGCTATCTTCTCTGCCAAATACAAAAGCTGCGCGGTTACCGGAAAGCAAACCCTCTGCTTCTTTAACTACTTCCGAAGGAGTCATAATTTCCTGCCTGTACTTGCCATGCCTTCTTGTTGTCGCCACAGAAATCGGAGAATCCGCTATTGCGGCTTCAAGGGAAGGGAATATTTCCGCTTTTTCAAGGATATCTTTTGCTGATACCGCGTATTTCAACGCATCAGGGTGTTCAAGCGAGCATGGATTTACAAGACGCAAATTTGAAAGCCCCATATTTTTCATTGCCCTGCATACCATACCAACATTCGCGGGACCTTGCGGTTCTACTAGGACTATAGATATTTGTTCTGACGCGTTTCGCAATTATACCTCTTTCGATGCTTGCAGCTTTTTTAGAAAGTTATTCATGCGCCGACTGATTAATTTTTTTACCTGTTAGCTCAGGTTATACCTGATCTCACATATATCCGACTGATTTATTTTCTGTCTCATTCGGGACATTATATTGGTAGAAAAACTTCCACACTCCATATTGTCCTATCAGGAATAAAGGGCATCTAAGCGTAAATGATATTGTTAGATACGCTATACTCAGGTAGTTTACCAATCTACAATTTCTACCTGGATTTTTTATTCTCCCGCTTACCTGTTTCTATACCTAATTCACGGATCTTCTTTCTTAAAGTATTCCTGTTTATCCCCAATATATCAGCAGCGCGAAGTTGGTTCCCTTTTGCCTGCTCCAGAACAAAACTTATAAGCGGTCTCTCTACCTGGGCAATTACCATATCATAAATATCGCCATGCTCCATTTTTGCCACGCCGCAAAGGGACGCGCGAAGCTTCATATCGACAATGGCTTCCAAAGAGTATTCCTTACCATCTTTACTTAATGAACACTTTTCATTTGCCGCATCAGGAAAATCCCCAACTGTTAGCACAGGATCAGGGGAGAGTATTACAGCCCGTTTTATGCTATTCTCCAGCTCCCGCACATTACCCGGCCAGGAATGCTTTTCCAGGAGCTCTATAGCTTTCCTGTCAAATGACTTTCCGGAAATACAAAGCTCCGCACAGGTAGATTTAATAAAATGATCCGCCAGAAGCGGGATATCATCTCTTCTCTCCCTTAACGGAAGAAGAGTAATCGGTATCACATTAAGCCTGTAAAAAAGGTCTTCTCTGAACCTTCTCTCATCAACCAATTCCTTAATGTCCTGATTTGTGGCGGCTATGATCCTGACGTTAACAGATATGCTTTTATCCCCGCCAACACGGGTGATCTCGCGCTCCTGCAGCACACGAAGTATCTTTGCCTGGAGATCAAGAGGCATATCACCTATTTCATCCAGAAAGATCGTTCCTTCATCAGCCTGTTCAAATTTGCCGACTTTACGCTGGGTTGCCCCTGTAAACGCTCCCCGTTCATGGCCAAAAAGCTCGCTCTCCAGCAGATCTTTTGGTATTGCCGCGCAGTTCACAGTTATAAACGGCTTTATAAGCCGCTTTGAATTGTAATGTATGGCTCGAGCAATAAGCTCCTTGCCTGTGCCTGACTCCCCTTGTATGAGTACAGTCATATCGCTGGGAGCGACTTTGCCTATTGTTTTATATACCTCACTCATGGCGGAAGAGTTCCCTACAATACCTCTTTCCAAAAGATACCTGTCTCCTAACTGCTCCCTGAGAGCTTCTACCTGAAGAGTCATCTCCTTTGCCCGCAGCGCCCTTTCAAGAATCGCATCAAGGGCTTCAAGATCAAAAGGTTTTGTAAGATAATCATATGCGCCGCGTTTCATCGCTTCTACAGCATTTTTCATATTAGCTTCTGCTGTCATGATAATTACCAGAAGATCAGGATTTACCTCTTTTACTCTGTCAAGGATATCAAGGCCAGACAATTCCGGCATTTTTATATCAAGAATGGCCAGATCGTAATTCTTGCTATCAAGGAGTTCAAGGGCTTTCCCGCCGTTATCTGCCAGATCAACACTGTACCCGCTTTTCCGAAGAGCTTTTGAAAGTACGAATCGAATACTTTCTTCGTCGTCTGCGACTAATATCCGTTTTATCACTCTATTTATACCTCTTAGTGGTTACTGCTTTTGGGCATATGCTGTGTTGCCTTTGTCGCGTATTGCTCAATGTAGGGGACACACACCTGGGCATCCCGAGAACAAGACGGGCGGCAGATTGCCGCCCCTACGGTTACGACGGAACATTTTGCGGCATACGGCATTTATTGTAGTGGTCGGCGTCCCCGACGACCCGTGTATTCTCCTCTATGGAGGGGTGCCTGAAGGGCCGGGTGGTTCGGGCGCACACTGTGCGCCCCTACAAAAACCTTTTTCTTTATACGTCATTGCGGGCTTGACCCGCAATCTCTTAATAGTAGGTGCGGGTCAGGCCTGCAATGACAACCCTACAACTCCACTCTCCACACTACAAACTCCACACTGAATCAAGCCAAAAGCCTGTGTCACGAAGTCGGAAGAATAACAGTAAATTTAGTCTCCCCTTCACCCGATCTGACCTTTATGCTTCCCGAATGTTCTACAACTATTTTATGGCATATAGCCAGGCCAAGACCAGTGCCATTACTCTTTAACGTGTAATATGGCCTAAATATCCGTTCAAGCTCCTCTTTTGGGATTCCCACACCATTATCAGTTATTTCTACTATTACCATTTTTGAAGATTTCTCTTCTGAGCCGGATATTCTGTAATCTTGCAGAACGCGGTTTGAAACACCTATAGTGCCCCCCTGGGGGAGAGCTTCAACAGCATTTTTGATCAGATTCAGGAAAAGCTGCTTGAGCCTCTCTTCATCTCCTAGCATTAACGGAATACTAGGATCCATCTCCCTGTGAAACTTTATATCATCTCCCACTGCGCTCTCCTGAAGCAGCAGTATATCTGCCAGCAAAGCATGGAGATTGACCTCTTTCATTTTGAGAAAAGGAGGAGAGGCTACATCAAGTAATTCTTCAACAATGCGGTTTATTCTGTCAACCTCTTTAATAACCATATCAGTATAGACCGCAAAATCTTTCTTATCTCCAAGCTCCATAGCAAGGAGCTGAGCAGCTCCTCTTATCCCGCCAAGTGGATTTTTTATCTCATGAGCCAGCATGGCGGCTATCGTTTCCAGCGGATATATCCCTTCTTTTTCATCGGAAACATCTTCAAGCCCGGTAACTCTTGAGATATCACGCAGTATAATAATCGTCCCTTCTCGCTTTCCGTTATCCAGGAGAAGAGGAGTCGTATTTATATTTATCCGGCAACCGGTTTTACGCAGCTTAACAACTTCATGGCTTAAAATGATCCTGTCGCTGTTCATACCTTTATTGACTGTTTTAAGAAGTTCTTTATTCTCATGAAAAAGAGAATCTATGGGCTTACCAATAGACAATGTAGCGGAAAGGCCAATCAGCTCCTCTCCGTAAGGGTTCATATAAAGTAAAAGCCTGTTACTATCAACTATAATGACCCCATCATTAATGTTGTTAACTATATTCCGGAAAAAAGTTTCTTTTAAACTCTTCATATCAGGTAAAAAATTCCTTTAATACCTCTATAACAACAGGCATTTCTTCAATTCCGTTAATCCGTTCACGAAACCTGGCCGCTCCGGAAAGACCTTTCGCGTACCATGAAAGATGTTTTCTCATCTCTCTGAGGGCAACTTTTTCTCCTAAAGCCGCTGTTAAAAGGCTAATATGCTTAAGGGCAACTGAAAGGCGCTGGTGTTTCGTGGGCGAAACAGGCTGCTCCCCTTTCAAAAGAGATATTGTTTCGCTGAATATCCATGGATTCCCCATCGCGCCCCTGGCAATCATCACCCCGTCACATCCTGTATAATTCAGCATCGCAGTTACATCTCCAGAACTGAAAAGATCGCCGCTACCAATGACAGGTATTGATAATCGCTCCTTAAGAAGTTTTATATGTGCCCAATCAGCTTTTCCTTCAAACATCTGAGTTTTTGTTCTGGGGTGCAAAGTAACCGCATCAGCCCCCTCTTCCTCCGCAATTTTGCCGACTTCAAGGTAGTTAAGATTTTCTGAGCTCCACCCGCTCCTTATTTTTATGGTTAATGGCAGAGATGTTGCGCTTCTTACAGCCTTTATAATTGCTTTTATTTTCAGTGGATTCTGTAACAGAGCGCTTCCGGCGCCGCTATTAACAACCTTTTTGACAGGACATCCCATATTAATATCAATAAGATTTCCGTAGCTTTCAGAAAGCCTTGCTCCCTCGGCAAACAGAACCGGATCGTCTCCAAATAGCTGTATTCCTAGCGGCCTGTCCTCCTCCGGCGACTCCATAATTGCAAAACTTTTCTTACCGTCTCTTACAAGACCATTTACGCTTACCATCTCAGTATAGCATAAAGACGTACCTTCATCTCTTGCCAAAAGCCGCATAGGATAATTTGTTATGCCAGCCATAGGAGCCAGGAAAAGATTGTTCTTTAATAGGAGGCTGCCGATTTTAAGGGGAGTTTTTTCCATTACAAAGGCTTTATGATTATTATATGACATCGGCTTCTGATCATATCTGAAATTAGTGTGGAGTTTGGAGTGTGAAGAGTGGAGTTAATTATCATTCCACACTCCACATTGGATTTGTCTATGATCCAAAATCCTGTGCCATTAGGTAAGATAATTTATTGCCTAATTATATTTATTTTATACAATTAGGCAATTATTTTTTATGCCATTATTACTGTTAGCTGAGGTAATACCTGAGCTAATAGATAGTATCGCATATACCGGTTTATTTATAAATCATATAATTAGGCAATGTTTGGAATATACTGGCTTCAGATGAGTAAGGAGTCGTAGGCAATGGCGTAGGGGCGCGATTTATCGCGCCCAAACCACCCCACCCTTCGGGCACCCCTCCACAGAGGGGAATTTAACTCCACACTCCACTCTTCACACTCCACACTATTTCAGATACGGCCAAAAGCCCGCGTCACATGTATTCAACGATTGCGGAAGTATGATAAAAACTCATCCTTCGACAACTCTTTCTTCCTAACAAGGTATTCTACATTTCTGCTCATTGCCTGACGTTCTCCTTCCTTCATCGTCTCTTTCAGAAGAACAAATACCGGCATGTTTTTTATCTGAGGGTAGATTCTAAAACGCTCCACAAGTTCGAAAGCAGAAAAATCCGGTAACATATACGATGTAAACGCCATATAAGGACGGGCTGTAATAGCAAGAGCTAGAGCCTCTTTACCTGTATATGCTTCTATCGGAGTGAATCCCGCTTCAAATATAGCGTCTCGAACAGCCATATCACCCCTGCGTGTTACAAGAAGAGATTGCAGGTCATAGACCTCTGCGTCTTCAACAAATCCCATAACTGTAAGTCTCTCCAGAAAGTGTTCCCCATCAATGGGAAGCATAAAAAATCCGGCAATAGGAAATACACCGCCTATTGTACCATTCAGCCCCAGAAATACGGGAAGTATCGGTATATTCCAAGTTTCAGGATTTTCTTTAAGCCGGAGAAGAATACCCCATCCATCATCTGAATGTGGTGATATATCAAGAATTATCCCAAAAGGATGAGGAAACTGTTCAAATTCAGGCATACTGGCTGTACGGATCCTGTATCCTCCTTCAGCCAGATAACTGCATATGATTGCCCCTCTCTCAAGCCTTTTACCAAGGCCAAGTATCCAGAGATCTCTTTCCTGTTTTTCGGTTGGCATAAAAGTTCTCCCCTTTATCCACTCTGTGCCAAAAATAATTATGTAAATAACATATTTACATTTATAAGCAACAGAAACTTACCTAATTATAATATTGAAAAAGTGTAGTCACTATGCTAAGTGAGAGGAATATAATATATATACAGGTTACAATAAAGGAGTCACAAATGGTCAGTAAAGTATATTTTGCAAATATGCGTACAAATCTTCAGGAAAACCTTTTTGATAAAATAACAAAGCTTATGAATAGTTGTAACATAAGCAATGTTATTAAAAACGGAGACATTGTCGCCATAA